>Ga0134094_1003026_pt1 | contig 13087 bp, 12 predicted proteins | sample 5_1taG_FD_94458 | JGI IMG/M metagenome (GOLD analysis project Ga0134094, IMG submission 94458) | Switchgrass degrading microbial communities from high solid loading bioreactors in New Hampshire, USA - 5_19_20_110_A1 metaG | ecosystem: Engineered > Bioreactor > Semi-continuous > Anaerobic >... | reverse complement strand
ATTGACTGCGGATCATCCAAGAAAACATGGTAGTTACCGAAATCACCGTACTCCCTGTCGATGTAGCAACTGCCTACAGTGACTGCAGCGGCTCCGCCGATGGCCAAACGTTCATAATAGGCGGCCGCTTCAGGCGTATGGTAGTAACCGTCTTCCCTGTTGCCTATTGTGTCCAGATAGCCGGTGGCGGAGGCAATAATCCTGTTGCTGAAAAGACTGCCGGCCACCGAAATAGGTTCAAATAGATGCGGATACTTTAAGGTTTTCATATTCATTACGCGCGCTCCTTTCGGTTTTTTCAGGTGCAAAGATTCTTAGTTTTTCCCCCGCGCTTTATCCGCACCGGCATCCACTAAAATGGAAACTCCCGTAATGCTCCTGGATTCATCGCTGGCAAAGAATAAAGCAGCGTTGGCGATGTCCATAGGATCCACAAGACGTTTCAAAAGCGTGCCGCCGGCTATTTCCTCAGCCACTTTATCGTTGTATTCCTGCACAAAAGTCGGCAGCATCGGAGTGGCAGTGGGCCCCGGGTTAATGCAGTTGCAGCGCGCTTCCGGTGCCAGCTCGGCAGCCAGACCGATAGCCAAGTTATTGTTGGCCGCCTTGCAGGCCCCATACAACCCTTGAGTTGCCCGAGGTCTTATGGCTGCAGTAGAGCCGATAAGGATCATTGACCCGTGATTTTTCTTCAGTTCCAGAGCTGAATACTTGGCCATAAGCCAACTCGATTTAGTATTTACAGCCAGCACTCTGTCAAATTCACTGTCGTCAAGTTCCCAGATCATCTTTGCTTTCTGGGCAACACCGGCGCAACAAAATACTACGTCAAGTTTGCCGAAAGTCTCGACGGCAAATTCGACAGCTCCTTTGCAATACTCCGGTTTGGTAACATCGGCAAAGAAAAAGGCCGCCTGCCCTCCCTGGGCTTTAATTTCTTCCACAACTTTCTTGCCGTTTTCTTCGTTAAAATCGACCACTACAACTTTGGCGCCTTCTTTGGCAAACAGCAACGATGACGCCCTGCCCATGCCGGAAGCGGCACCGGTGATCAATGCAACTTTATTTTCCAATCTACCCATAATAACAATTCCTTTCCCCTGGTTATATAACAGCCTTTTTAATCAATTATGAAACAGCGTGTCTAAAACAGTTTGGTTAGATCTTTGATGGTGGAAAGATTTTCGAGATCCATGATTACATCATAAATTTTTCTGGCTCTGTTGGCGCTGATATTCATTTGGCATAAAGACATGAACTTGTCTTTGATTTCCTTTTTGGTCATCGGGTTTTCAGGATCGCCCTTGCTGTATTTTGTCAACTGCTTTAACTCACGGCCGTCCTTGGTATAAATGGTAACCATGGCAGCGAAGATATCCGGCAGGTATTGATCCATTTCCCCGGTGTGCACCATTTCGATCTTATTAATAAAATTCCTGATGGCAGGATCTTGCAGTTTTTCATCCGTGAACTGGCTTACCGACACATCGCCGAAAAGGGCTGCACAAGCCGCTGTGTACGGTAAACTGAACTGGGCTGCCGCCACGTTGGGCGGGTTGTATTTAATGGATCTGGGTTCCACTACAGCCCGGATGGCCATGCTGCAAGTGTCAATAACGATTTTCTCAATGTCATCCGCTTTTAGATTATGGTCGGACATAATCTTTAGTATGGAATCAATCGGTGAATGATTGTAGCGGCAGCAGGCATAAGGCTTAAAGGAAGCGAGTTCTATGGGATATTCGCTGTAATCCAATTTCTCCAGCATACGCTCCGGTGTAGGATTATCAGTATAAGAACGGAAAAAGCCGTGCTTACCTTCAAATACCCATTTGGGTCCGGTATAACCAACGGCCGCCAGACGTGCCGCATGAACGGCTCCCATGGCAGCATTTCCCGGATTCAGGCGTTTGGTCAGCGAACCGTCAGCATAGCATTCCAAATTGCCCGAAGCAAATCCGCCGGCGATGCCTAAAGCATTGGCAATCTTAAAGGCATCCAATTTTAAGAGCCAGGCGGCCGCGGCAGTTGCTCCAAAAATCCCGCAGACGGCGGTGGGATGCCAACCGCGTTCAAAACAGTTGTCCGGTACGACACCGCGCCCTACCCTGGTCATCATATCGTAACCCCAGATGACCGAGATCAAGAAATCTTTTCCTTTGGCGTTTACCTTTTCTGCAATAGCCATGGCAGCCGGCAGGATGACAACCGCCGGGTGCCCTCCGGCATCATAGCTGGCATCATCCATTTCCAGTCCGTGACTGGCTGCTCCGTTGATAAATGCCGCATGATCGGCCGAAGCTTTTTCCCCGCAGAACACCGTGCACTCATGCTTACCGGAATCGGACAAAAACACTTCTTTAACCATTTTCGTAGAATCAAGATTTGCCCCACCGATCGCGCATCCTACCCAGTCCACAATCACATTTTTAGTGTGCTCAATAACTCTTTGCGGGATAGCTTCAATGTCCGCATCCACATAGTATTGGGCAATTCTCTGGCTGTAGCTTAAATCTGCCATTATCGTATCCACCTCTCAATTATGGAATTTCAAAGCGCTTAACAATTGTTTCCAAGACATATTTTTGCTTAAGCGGGCCCAAGATTTCAGAGGGCGGACTTGTTAAATGAGCTTCACAAGCTGCTTCGTCCTCCCAGGCGTCGACCACAAATAAAACATCCTCTTCGGCAATGGGGATAAAGTATTCGTAAGTTATATTCCCGGGTTGCTTGCGGTATTCATTTGCCAAATCATATTCCTTAAGCTTGACCACAAACTCGTCGCGCACATTCGGTTTGAGCTTGTATTTAACATGAAGCAGGATCATGATCTACAGCTTCCTTTCAAAAGAATATCGCTAAAGTGATATCGCGATAATGATATCTCAAATGATAAAATTATTTGCTTTTAGCTTTTATTCGTTCTATCCGGGGGAAGTTTGCCGAGTTTTTCCATTTCCTCCGCTACATCCTCCAGACCGCATCTAATCCAAGTTTCCCGGGTTGGCCATCCTGTTTCCCTGTCCCATCCCCAGATGTCATAGTACATGTCAACCAGTTTGGAGAACTCTTCCGGGGAAACTGTCTGTCCTTCGCAATCCGGATATTGAAGCGGTCGATAAGCCTCGGGTTCTTCCATGGCTCTGCAGCGTCCCGAATCCCGCATCAGGATCGCCCGGAAAAGGTTTTTGGAGCGTTCACAGGCCAGATAAAGCTCTTCCACCGACATTTTGATGCCGGTCGCCGCCTCAAGCATCTGGCATTCCATATCGGGCCAGTAGATCTGTGGGCTTTGGAGGTCACAGCAGGTTATGCATTCTTTCATTTCTGCCTTGATTTCGCCCATAAAAGCGTTTTCGGCGACCTTACGGTTAAGGCAGGCTTTATGGGCATCCATGGTTTCTTTCATATAATCAAGCGTATCGTGGACATGGGAATTTGTTTGCGCATCACGGGTGTTGGTCATGAGCATCAAGGTCGCTGACAAATAGTAGCCCGGTGGTGGGCTGCCCTGGAAACCGCGCCCTTGCCAATGGAAGCAATGTCCCCAAGAGGATTCAAAGCTGATTGGAATATCCAACTGAAGTCCCGGAACAACGTTGGAAATAATGCCCTTGTAAATCGTATCGCCGTACTTTTCCTTTCCTAGAGTACGAATGGCGCGGGCCATTCCTTCCGCAAACAGATTACCCCAATATCCCTTGCGATATACGATCATGTCCAATAAGTGTTTCATGAACTCTTCGTTACCCGGATCAATCTCCATGCCCAGGTCGATATCATCAAGCACTCCCGTTCGCTTGCCCATCACCAGCCAGGTCATGAGCCAGACAATAACATCCCATTTATCGATACCATACTGGGTGCAGAGATCGTTGATCACGTTTCCCCTGTCATAATCTCCGTCCCAGAAATTTAAGGTGCTGCCCGGACGGCGCTTCATCAGTTCTTCCAGGTGAGGATCGGAAGTATCCGGGGGTGGAGGCACCTGGGCTCCCTGGCTAAGGCAGGCTTGGTTATGATTTTTTTCCGTATGGAAAAACATACCCGGGAACATGCCGCAGTCTTCTGTCATCTGAAAGGCGTAGACGCCGATACATTTATGGACCTGATTTGTTACTTTACGCGGGAATGCGGACTTGGCATCCAGTACAAACAGGTTGCAACGCATGTTACAACCGTGGCTGCAGGCCACATTGGTTTTTTTAACCTCACCGGGTTTTGTTTTAAAATTAATATGGGCTCTAAAGGCACAGCGATCCAGATATTCAACAGGATTGGCCTTACGCTGGGGATTACCCATAGTTTTACGCAATTTGAGCACCATATCCACACTGTAAGGCCGGACGTCACCCGTCCCTTTGACAACGATCGCTTTTAAGTTTTTAGAACCCATTACTGCACCAAAGCCTGCTTTGGCTGCCACGTTATCGTTACTGGTATTGATGCTGGCATTGCGGCAGAGGTTTTCTCCGGCCGGGCCGATTACGGCGCTTACAGCGTCTTTACCGTGAAGCGCTCTCAGTTTTTCCTGACAATCATGGGTGAGCGTTCCCCAAAGATTTCTGGCATCATGGAAGGTAATTTCCCCGTCGTCTATCTTAATGTAAACGGGCAATTGCGAGCGGCCGACTATAACAATTCCGTCAAATCCGGCAAATTTCAATTTGGCGCCGCACCAGCCGCCGATATTTCCCCAGCAAAACTGCTCCGGCAGGTTATTGGGAGCCATGGCACAGACCGAGGTCCGTCCGCCGGTTGGAATGCCGGTGGCAGTGGTGGGACCGGTCATAAACATAAGCGGGTTTTCCGGATCGAAAGCTTTCATGCCGGGTTTAGTGACATCCCAATAAATTTTGGTTGCGATGGCACGGCCGCCGATAAACTTTGGTGCGTAGTTGCTGGTCGGTATTATTTTTACTGATTGGTCGGTCAAGTCAATCCAAGCAATTTTGCCCACATAACCGTATTGCGGCAACTGATTTTGTTCTGGCATACGGCAATCCCTCCTCATACCTTTACAACGACGCCGGGAACAGGCGGTGAGTCATCGCTCATGCCGATAGCGAGGCACTGACAGTACTCTATACATGCCGGGCCGTTCTCTCTTCCGCGGCATAGATCGCATTTAATGGCTTTTTTATTTCTATTAATCTGAATTCGTTTGGGCTCAAAGGGACAGGCTTTAACGCACCGGGCACAACCTATGCACTCTTTTTCCTCAACATAAACAATGTTTGTTTCGGGGTCGATAACCATGGCCTTGTCCTTTAAAGGACAAGCGTTATAACAGGGATGATCCAAACATTGCTGGCAAGTGTAAACCTTGTGCATAAGTTGAACGCTGTCATGCTCAAAAAAGATCCGGCGCGAACGCGAGCCACTGACCCCTTCGTGAATCAAACTGCAAACTATTTCACAGGCACCGCAACCTGCGCAGAGAGAAATATCGGGATCCCATTGAATTATGTGTCTCCCCAATTCTTCTGCCGGCCGTTCTTTGATTCCTTGTTTTTTTTCATTCATGGCAGTATTCTCCTCCAGAAGTTTCGCTTTCGCCTAAAGGTGCCTCGCGGCACCGGATAGAATTTTTATTATCCCTTAAGACCCATGCCCGGAGTAAAAACTTCCGGATCGTGGCCGGGTAGTATATACCGGGAGATGGCCAGAACCTTGTTTAGACTCTGCTGCATCTCTTCCCGGGCGGAATCATCATAAAGCAAAGCGTTGAATCTAGGCGGGTCGTAAGTGAGGCTTTGTCTTAAAGTGACAAGGTCTCCCGTACAAATCACTTTGCCTATTTCGGTGTCAACTACAACAGACTGCATACCGAGTGTGTGGCCGGGGGTAAGGATCACGGAGACACCCTTCACAACCTCCTGATCGCCGTCCAGCAGCTCGTATTTGTATTGCAGGACATTATCCAGTTCATAGCCTTTGCTGGAATATTTGGGGTCATGCAGGCTTTCCCACTCTTTTCTTTGGCAGAGCAGCTTGGCCTTTGGGAAAAAGTGATTGTTGGCCGCATGATCCCAATGCAAATGGGTAAATATTACATATTCAATATCTTCCGGCTTAACGCCGATACTCAGAAGAGCGGCATCCAGTTCCTGTTCAGGGGACCTTTTGTAAGGAGCCGCTTTTTTTCCCTGGGCGCTTTCAGGATGGCTTCCGCCGGTATCCACCAGGATCTTATGTTCGCCCTCCAGGTAATAGGCTATTAAAGGAAAATCTTGAACCTCCGTTCCTTGATAGCCATAGATCATATTGGATTTCGGCCGAGTAATATCGCCCAGATGAAGAGGTGTTATTTTATATAATGACATGGTATTCCTCCTCTTGGAACTTTAGGTTTACCTGCAGCCTTCTTTATAAAGCTGCTCCGTTTCCCGCCAGGCGGCCATACCCATGGTGTTGAACAGCTCACGGCTGTCCGGAGCATCAGGAACGGCATCCCAACTGCACCCTTCAGCCATAACCTTGTCCAGGATTCTTCTTAACAGCACACTGGCCGCAAAGGGCAAGACATCGGGGAATATTACGATTTTATAACCCAACTGTTCCAGTTCTTTGGCCGTCAAACGCGGTGTTTTGCCGCCGATTACCTGGTTGGCCAACAGCGGTATCTGATGCCCGAATATTTTGCCTATTTTTTCAACTTCATCTATGGTTTGAGGCGCTTCAATAAAGAGAATATCGGCGCCCGCCTCCATGTACATTTTGCCGCGTTCAATTGCTTCCTCAAGACTGTATACGGCTCGCGCATCGGTCCGGGCCATGATAAGTGTATCTTCATAAAATTTTTCCCTGCTGGCAGCACGGATTTTTTGAACAAACTCCTCGGCGGGAACACAAGACTTGCCGGCCAAATGCCCGCAGCGTTTTGGGGCAACCTGGTCCTCCAACTGAATGCAAGCCACACCCGCAGCTTCCAATTCATGCACTGTCCGGATAACATTGAGTGGATTACCGTAACCGGTATCCGCATCGCAGATATAAGGGATCTCCGCTTTGATGGTCAAAGCACGGGCGAGATCCACAACATCGGTCATGGTAGTCAAGCCGATATCCGGTTCGCCTATTCTGCTTACAGCCACACCGGCACCCGTCAAATAACCTAGTTTAAAACCGGCCTGTTCCGTGATGCGGGCCGAAATACCATCGTAAACACCCGGCGCCATAAGGATGCCAGGCTGTTTTAGCAATTCACGAAGCACTTTTCCTGGGTTCTTCAGCATTTGACCCTCTCCTTTTCTACTAATCCATATACCCTTCCTTAATCAACAGCTCTTCAATACCGCCGGCCTCTAAAATATCGGCCATAGATTGCGAAAGTTTGTTCCCCTGACGGGTCTCACCGGTTCTTAAGTTGGTGACTGTTCCTTCCAACAGGTCCACTTCCGCAATATCTCCTTCTTCAAACATGGTGCTGACACCGGGACACTGGAGCGCAGGAAAACCATAGCTGATTGAGTTACGGTAGAAGAGCCCGTTTATGCTGTCGGCAACCAGACATGCCAGGCCCAGTCTCTTAAGCAGTACCGCACCCGGGCGGCTGGATCCCGTACCGAAGTTTTTGCCGGCAATTAAGATGTCTCCCTTTTGCACCAGCGAAGACCAACCGGGCCTGTTATCGCTGAAAACCAATTTAACCTGTTCTTCAGGAGAAACCCGAAAGGCGCTGTGAGGAAAAATAAGATCGGTATTGATTTCATCGCCAAATACCCAAACTCTACCTTTAAATTTCATAGTTAACCCCCCAAAAACTCTCTGGGATCGGTAATTTTGCCTGTCAGTGCAGACGCGGCGGCTGTAGCCGGAGAACAGAGCATTACTTCGCTGTCTGCATCTCCCATTCTTCCTTTAAAGTTTCTTGTCGTCGTCGAAAGGCAACGTTCCCCGGGACCTAAAAGCCCCATATGTCCGCCGTAGCAAGCACCGCAGGTGGCGTTGGTTATCACAGCGCCCGATTCTGCCAGCGTTTCAAGGTATCCAGCCTTCAGTGCTTCAAGATATACTTTTTGCGAAGCCGGAGTCACAATAAAGCGAACTCCCTTGGCCACACGCTTGCCTTTGACAATAGAGGCCGCCAGAGCAATATCTTCCAGGCGACCATTGGAACAGGAGCCGAGAAGAACTTGATGGACCTCGGTGCCTTCAACTTCCTTAACCGGGCGGCAATTATTCGGTATATAATGCGGTAAAGCAACATATGGAGTAAGTTTTCCCAAATCGATGTCCCGAACGTCATGGTAGTCGGCGTCCGGATCCGGATCAACAGCGTTGATCTCCTGGTCACCGCGTTCTTTCAAAAATTCGCGCAAAACATCATCACAAGGGAAAATTGCAAATTCAGCGTTAATCTCGGCGCACATGGTGGCTACGCTTTGACGTTGGGAAATTGTCATGTTTCCCACACCTTCGCCGCCAAATTCCACGTTCATATTGGTAGCATCGCCGTAAACTCCGGCAATATACAGGAACAAGTCCTTGCCGGTCACGGCCTGGCTGGCAAAACGCCCGTGCAGCCTGTAAAGGATGGTCGGACTTACTTGATACCATGTTTCCCCTTTGCACCAGACATACACCATTTCCGCAGGTCCGAATCCGCGGGCTGCTGCGTTCATAGCGCCGGCAGCGCAGGTATGGGAATCACCGGCGGCTATTAACTTCCCTGGTGCCGCAAATCCTTTTTCCACCAGCAGTTGGTGGATAACACCATGTTCGCCCACATCAAAGAAGTTTTTAATCCCATGTTTTTCAACAAAAGCCCTGGCTTTAACGGCGCCATGGGCATCTTTAGCAGTAGGAGCCGGAACCGCATGGTCAAGAAGAATTACACATTTATCCGGATCTGCAATCCTGTTTACCCTTTCGAAATCAATTTGTCCGGCAACCGTAAAGAACATATCGTGGCAAGCAGCCACATCCACCTGGCAGGTCAGGATGTCGCCCGCCTTGGCGGCGGGCACTCCTGCGTGGCGTGCCAGGATTTTTTCCGACATGGTCATCCCCATATCTTTTCATCTCCCAGCTTGTTGAAACGTATAGAAATGGAACAATTATTTCAGGCACTCAAACAGTTCATTTAAGTTTTCCAGAGTTTCGAATTTATCCACCAGTTCGATAATCCGTTCAGCCTTCACTTTGCCGATGGTATTGGCGGCATTGGCGCGGAACTTGGTAAGAACTTCTTCTTTAGTAGCCGGGTACTCGGGGTCTCCTTTGGGATATTCTACTTCTGCTACATACTTGGTTCCATCTTCCATGGTTACTGTAACCCGGGCAGGATACTTTTTGGGATAAACTGCTTCAAACTCAGGATTGATTTCCCAGGTAATCAGGTCGCACAAACGATGAATTTCCGGATCCTTAATCGCTTCTTCAGTAAATGAATCCGGTAGGCAGCTGCCTCTAAGCAAACCGCAGGCAATTTCATAAAAGAGTGAAAACTGGGCATTGACAACATTTCTAGGATGGCGTTTGATATCTTCCGGTCTGCACAGTTTGGTATCGGTAAACTTGTTGCATTCGGCGTGGATGGATTTGATCTTGGATACATCGCAGCCTTGTCTATGAATATCGATGGCGCAATCGGCAAAGTTGTTGGTGAAGCGGCAGCAGGCGTGCAACTTGATACTATTGTCTGCCATTTCCCATTTCTTGCCAAAGTCTTTGATCAATTTATTGGCATCGAAATCTCCTTTAGGATTTGGATTTTCCGGTGTGCCTTTAAAGGAGAAGCAGACGAGGAAGCCTTCCTTGCCTTCAAATACTGTCGGCGGAGCGAAATAGTTGCTTTTACCCATATAAGCGGCAAGTATCCCGTCCATGGAAGCGCGACCGGCATGGAATCTCTTGGTCCAGGCACCGCAGGAGTTAAATTCGCCGATACCGGCCGATGTGCTACCGGCAACGCCGAGGGCATTAACCATCTGGTCGACGTTCAAGCCCAACAGGAGAGAAGCGGCGGCCGCCGAACCAAAAACGCCGCAGGTACCGGTAAGATGCCATCCCGCATAATAGGATGTTCCGTTGAAGGCTTCTCCGGCGCGTATTGTCACATCAGAACCTACTATATAAGCCAAAAGGGCGTCTTTTCCGCTCTTGCCGTACTTTTCGGCCAAGGCCAGTACTGCCGGTAAAACCACTACAGAGGAATGCTGAGTTCCTTCGCGATGATCGTCATCGTAATCCTGGCTGTGGCCGGCTGTGCCGTTGATCAGTGCCGCCAGCATGGGATTGGTTCTCTGGTTGGTCCCAATAATCGTACATTCGCCGTCGCTGTCGATATTGGCCACGGCCGCCCTGACTGACTTGGCGGATTCAATCTGGCTACCTGAAAGGATGCAGCCTAAGCAGTCCAGCAGAAAGATTTTAGCGTTATCGATTGTTCTCTGATCGATGTCCTCCAGCTTAAGCTTGGTGCTGATTTCAGCAATCTGCTGAGCAATCGGCTTTTCGAATAAAATTTCCTGCGTTTCTTTACTCATTTTTTTCTGCCTCCCAATAATTTTAATTTTTTTAATTTTTTCTCCCCATTATTATATATAGCTTGGTTTACGCTTATCATAAAAGTAAATTCGGTAAATTTACTTGGCCGGATATAATTATTAGGTTATAATAGAAATAATAATGTAACTATTATGATACTTTTATGTAAGCGTTTCCCTTTACTTACATTCATACTACACGTATCCAGGAAATATGTCAATCTGTTTATCCTGACGCATTCGCTAAATAATTCTCAAAGATATATCCTTAAAACATCTCAATAAAAAGAATGTAACAGATACAATCTATATGTTGACAATAAAAGCTTAAGCCTCTATAATTACTGTATTATTTACGGTCAAAACGGCATGGAGCCGATGCTACCGTAACTGAACTAATAATATTTTATAAAATAAAAGATAGTAGAGATTGTGATTATGATAGCAAAAAAGAAGATCAATATTTATGATGTGGCACGCATCGCCAACGTCTCCACTGCCACCGTATCTCGTGTACTCAATAACCAGTCTAGTGTTTCACCTGAAACCAGACGCAAAGTTCAAGAGGCCATTAAACAGCTTAATTACAGGCCCAGCGCCATAGCCAGGGGCCTCGTATTAAAGCACACCAAGACTGTGGGGATCCTTGCGACAGACATCACTGCTCCAAACTATGCCAGAACTGCCTGTGCCATGGAAAGGGAACTCTTTCAAATTGGCTACAATGCAATCCTGTGTAATACCGGTGGCAGCATAGAAAATAATAAAACATATCTTCAAATGCTTGTTAATCTTGGCGTTTGCGGCATTATCTGTATTGGTTCTGTCTTTAAGAACACTCTACAGGAAACCCTGATGTTGTCAGAATTTTCCCACGTTCCTTTTGTGCTCAGCCATTGCCAAATCCCGGCCGACAATACTTATTCGGTTGTCATCGATGAAATGCATGGAGTGCAGCTCTGCGTTGAACACCTGAAGGAGAAAGGCCATAAAGACATTCTTTATGTCAAGGATGCCGATACCTATAGCGGCGAAAGAAAGAAAGCGGCCTTTAAAGAAAATATGGCACGGTTGGGACTGCCGATTACCGACAAATCCATATTTAATACCTACCGCAGCTTTGAGGGTGGAATTGCAGTAGTGAAAGAGATCCTTGCCTCCGGCACCCGTTTCTCCGCCATTATTTTCGGAGACGATATTACTGCCGCCGGCGGACTGTTTGCTTTAAAGAAAGCAGGTTATAAAGTACCCCAGGATGTTGCCATTATCGGTTACAATAACTCTCCGTCCTCCATATGCTGCGACCCACAGCTGACCACTGTGGACAATAAAACTGATATCATGGGAAACCTTTCGGTTAAACTTCTCCAAACAGTAATTGAGGGCAAGGAGACCACCAGACTGTTATCCGTTACCCCGGAATTGATTGTCCGGGAAAGCACTTAAAATCAAATGAATAATCATAAATTGTTGGGGACGCAACGACTCTGAGTTTCGAAGCGTCCCCTTTTATTTTATGTTCAATTTAGTCTCTGCCGCGAGCTACACTGCGGCCGCCATCCACCAGAAGGGTTTCGCCCGTGATCATCTTTGCTTCATCGGAAGCCAGGAACACGGCGGCATCGGCGATGTCCGTCGGCTCTACGCAACGGCCGAGAGGAATGGAAGTGCTGACAATCTTGGCAATTTCTTCATCCGACATGTTTTCACGGTCGCCGGCCATAAACTGCTTCAACATGGGGCTGGCTGTCGGGCCGGGCAGGATTACATTGGCGCGAATGTTGTCTTTGGCCAATTCACTGGCCAGAACTTTATACATGCAGATAATGGCAGCCTTGGAGGGAGAATAGGCAATACTCTTGCCACGAGGCATAATGGCTCCCAGCGAAGCGGTAGCCAGGAAAACGCCGCCGCCGGCTTTTAAAAATTCAGGATAGGCGGCTTTGCAAGCCATAAAAGCGCCCTGGACGTTAACGCGCATAATACGTTCAAATTCCTCGTCGGAACATTTATGAAACTCGACTTCTTTTTGAGGTAAAGCGGCATTGTTGTAGAGAACATTGAGTCCGCCGAAGGCCTTAACGGCGGTATCAACCATCTTCTGGCAATCCTCGCTTTTGGAGATGTCGGCCTGGCAGGCTACAGCTTCGCCGCCGGCTTCTTTTATTTCGGCAACAACAGCTTCGGCCTTCTTTCCGTCAATATCGGCAACTACGACCTTCGCACCTTCCTGGGCGAATTTTATTGCCGTGGCTCTGCCCATACCGGAGCCCGCACCTGTAATAATTGCAATTTTACCTTTGAGTCTGTCCATACTTTTACCTCCATATAATAATTGGAATCGCTTTAATTATATTTAGTTGAATTAAATATTTAGCTGAATAATGGGCACTATTTGTCAGGTTCCAATAAATCCATGAGACTGTTGATTGAATCCAAGGATTCAATATTTAATGTTTTATCGATAATCTCATCAATCCTGTGGTCACTTAAAAAGCCTTTGGCATTGTTTCTAAAGCGTTGGATCACTTCATCCAAATTCAAGGGATTTAAGTCTTCTTGATAATCACTGATTGTTTCGCCGGTTTTCAGAT
>Ga0134094_1003019_pt1 | contig 13121 bp, 10 predicted proteins | sample 5_1taG_FD_94458 | JGI IMG/M metagenome (GOLD analysis project Ga0134094, IMG submission 94458) | Switchgrass degrading microbial communities from high solid loading bioreactors in New Hampshire, USA - 5_19_20_110_A1 metaG | ecosystem: Engineered > Bioreactor > Semi-continuous > Anaerobic >... | reverse complement strand
TGCTAATGAACTTTCGAAATATAATATATCTAACGATTTGAAGAAAGCATATATTGATGACTTGAACAAAGGAATCATTGCAAAACTTGTAAAGCCAAAAGTTGCTGTTGTAGGTCGTTCAGATACCGGTAAGAGTTCTTTAATCAATGCTTTGATAGGGGCTGAAAAAATGCCAACGGCATGGTCTGCAACAACATCGATTGCCGTTTATTTAAAAGACATTTCGGACAGGCCGTCTTTCATAGAAGAAGATGTATGGATTTTTGCCAATTCTGTCGGACAGGAAGATATGTGGGATGAAAGACGTCTTTATGACGAAGAGTACTGTCGCTCTTGGAAAATTGCAGCCGGTGGTATTGAAACATTGCGTTCCTTTGGAACTCGTCAGGGTGAGAATTATGATAAAGGTGCTGGTTCTGCTGTAGTATTTATCGATGCTCCTATTCTCAAAGTTTGCGACATCATAGATTTACCTGGCTTTGGCACAGAAACAGATAATGATGACAGTATTACACTTTCTACTTCCCAGAAAGCAGATATTATCATTTATCTTTCACAAGCTAATGGGTTCATGCGTATTGAAGATATTATCTACCTTACGGAAAATATCAATGGGCTCCCTATTTGGGAAAGGAAAGATACTAACAATTTAACTCCTCTTTCAAATTTGTTCATTGTAGCTTCTCAAGCCCATACTGTTAATAATGGAAATCAAGTATTGCTTTCAGAAATTCTGGATGCGGGATGCAAAAATCTTTTAAAGACGCTGCCTGATAAATACTGGGAAGATAGAGAAAATGTATCTGGGTATAAATATTCAGATGATGGATATTCTGAACTTCGGGCAAGATTCTTTGCGTATAGTACGGACATTGTAGATATGTGTAAGCCTTTTAATGAAGAACTCAAGAAAACACTTGAAGCGTTGCCTGAAATTATGAACGACAGAACAAAAAATTTGGTAAGAAAGTATGTTCAAGCCCGGAGGTCTAACATAATCGCCGAAATCAACAAATACCAGGGAATTGTTGAGGAACGAAGCAAATATGAACAACTTCTTAACGAAATTGAAAAAAATGAATTAAAACGTGTTAAAGAAAATGACGCCCGGAAGAAAGAAATCCGAGAGGAAATAGATAGGTTTCGATTGGAATCAATATCAGAATTTTTTGAATATTTAGGTACGACCGTTAATATTGACTCCATAGTATTATTAATGAACAAAAAAGGGGTTAAAAATACAAAAAACAGCATAGAGTTATTCGGCAGAAGTTTTATGAATATCCTGCAGAAAAAATGCGAGTGCATTCTTAAAGAAAAAACCGATGTTTTATCCGAAAAAGCCAAATCTTATATTGATGCGTTTACTGCAGATGTTTCTTTACCGTTTGATAATAATGGGATAAAAATAGATTTTAATCCCTTTTCGGTATTTACATCCGCATCGACAAATTTCGGACTATTAGGTGGATTATTAGTCGCTTATTGGGGTTCAGCGTATACTCTTTATATTTCATCGATGTTTGGCCCTGTTAGTATTGCAATTGGATTATTACTAAGTACAGGACTTAGTGTAGTGAAGCTTTTCGGGAGCGGATGGCAGAGAAGTGTTGCCAGAAAAATTGTTGACACTTTTGAGAAAGAGAAATTTGCTGAGAAGTATCAAAAAAGCATTAACGAATATTGGAAAAAGACATCAGATGCCTTTGATGCCGCTGCAGAAAAACTTGAACAGGATTGGAACAATTATATCAACAATTTAAAGGAAGTTATAAATAGTCATGATATTAATGATATACAAAACAAAATAGAAATTCTCAAAAATATTATAAGATTTTTCGAAAATTTTCCGTTTTAAAGCACTGGGTTAATTATCTTGACAACTAAGAAAAAGATGAAGGAGCGTATGATTTATGTTAAAATTATTCGAACAATATAAAAATGCCGGCAAAATATCTGAAGCACTTCTTGTCGGCCAAAACGTATTTAACAAGAATCCCGAAAATCCTGAAATTTTTGAAGCCTATTTCTCCTATCTTTGTACTTTGGCCGAAACTTTACCATCTCAAACAGAACGGCAACAGTTGGCAGAACAAGCAGGTGTTGCACTGGCGTTTTATAAAGAAAATGCCGATTTGACTGAATCGGTTGTAAATAAGATTTTTGAGTATCAAGGTCGCCTTGAAACAATCTGGAATGAAATCGATAGTGTTAAAAGAGCACACCATGAGGCGGCTTTAGAGGAAATAAGAAAAAAGAACACGGACTATCTTAAACAGGTGTTCGTTTTGAAGGATAAACTTTCAAAAGCTTCTTCAAAAAAAGAGCATGAAGAAATACTTATTAAGATCCACGAAATTGATCTTGTGATAGATAAAGATGCACTTGATACTGAACAAAACGCCATCTACAATTCACTGGTCAAAGAATGTACAGAAATATCAAGTGCAAAGATAAGAGAAATGGAATATAACGACAACATAGCTTATAATCAAAAGGCTGCTGATTCTTTTAAAAAGGCATACGACCAGTTCCGTGAGAATGAAAGAAAATATAAGGATCATACTCAGTTATTCATTTTGACATCTTCTACACTATTTGGATTTGATTCATCTCGCTTTTTTGAAGAAACCAAGTTTTACTACCAATATGTTTATTCTTATATTTTCAACAAACTTGATGATGAAGGTAAGTATGCATTAACCCGCTACTCTATTGAATGTGATAGGAAGGTGAGATAATTATGCTTATGACACTGAAGAATAATAGAAGTCTTACTTTTTACCAGGTTCCTTCATTTTCCCATGAAAACAAGGTGTCAAGAAATAATGTCGGAGTTCTCACTGCAGTACCTATTTCCGAATCATCCTACGTGACATCCTCAATAACAACGAAATATAATAATCAGGCATTCTCTAATATTAAATTTATTTGTAAGCAAAGAAATCTATTAAATGAAAGTAATGACCTGTATCTTAAAGAGATTTATGCCAAAAACGACAATCCTACCGTGAGAGAGATTCGCAATTTAAAAGACTGGTCAAATGTAAAAAAGATCGTTATTAGGAAAGAACTCATGAAGTTGCAAATGGGCGGTAAAACAAATTTGCAATTGACAGACTCACAAGCCGATGAATTAAAAAAAATCATTGTCGATAAAGATTTGTCTGATTTGAATGATAAGCAGATTAATGAATTAATAAATAATATTGTAAAACCAGATAAGCAGACTTATTTAAAGGTACTCAGGGATTTTAAAGAAAATGGTATTGTATCAGATAGTTTAAGGAAAGATAAACTTCGTGAATTGCGAGAAGAACTTAAAAATATGGATTTGACAAAAATCAATAATAAAGAATTAAAGCGTTTAGTAAATAATTATATTGAAAAAAATGAATTTCATCATAGGATAAGCGTTAAAGCTGATCCATATCAACAAAATGATATTAACAATATTGATGCGGTTCCATCATCGAAACATCAAGAAAAGCATAGAGATCCTGTTTCAGGCAAGGTTAACTATAGGAAAGCTTTGAATGAAAGGCCTATTGATTGCGAGGGAGAGTTAAAAACGTTAAATAGAAAACGTGTATTTAAAAATGAACTTCGAGGATTAGGATTAGTGGCTGCTATTGGTGCTGGTATAGGTATGACATTAGGATTTGTTTCAACCCTTGCACAAATGGGTATTACTCCAGATTCTTTAAAATATGCTTTAGCAGAAGGAATAAAAAGTAGTACAGAGTCAGGATTCCTTTCAGTCGTTGGGTATGGAGTCGGAAGAACTATTGGTGAAGTTGCAACGAATGCCTTAACAGGGGTTATTAATAACCTTGGAGTGAATATTACGCAAAATCTTTCAAAAATCATAAGCATGGGAAGCGTGGGTACGCTTTCGATTATGACCTTTTCTGTTTACCAGTTTATTAAGCTTAAGATAAAAGGAGTAGCTACAAAGGAAGCTTTAATACAAACAGGAAAGCAGACACTATTTTCGTTATCATTGCTGGCGGCATCAATGGCGGCACAAGGTATATTTGGTGGTTCGGCAGGGATCATTACATCTGTAGGAGTGGGGCTTATTATGATATCATATTCCATTGCAAATTCTATACATCAAAGGTATCTTGCCGAAGAGATTCTTGTTTATACTATAAATAAATACTATCCTGTTTACTTAGTAAGTGGATAACTTGAAAATATTAAGTGTTTATAATATAAAGGTAAATTTGTCCATTTAACTTGAACCCTTAATATGTGATTATAGAAACATATCGAGGACATATTTTAAGGTAAATGTTGTAAAGTCTTATTAATCAATTATTGTTAATTAGTTTTTATTATTCACAGAGAATTCTTAATATGACTTTTAATATAGATAATAATATGAAATTTATGGTATAGCAACACAGGACAGATATTAACATTTCATTATTGCATTATCAGTGACAAACAATAATATATATATAACTATTAGTGATTTCAAAATATTGAGGCATATTGAGACATATTTACACATATTGACACATATCAAGGCAATTCTGTATATAATGAGACATATTGTCTCATTATATTATGTTTCAAAGTAAGTTATGGTAAACTGTTAATCAAAAAGCTACTAACAAAGGTAGTAAGTGTGAATTTAATAATTAATATAAAAGACAAAAATATTGAAAAAGTCTATTTACAATATTATTCTTTACTGCTATTATTAAGTTATAAATTATTTTTAGAAAAGTAGCAATTGCGAAATTGATTTTTAAGTCCCGTCTTTTTGGGCATTTGTAATTAAATTTATCCTAACAGTATAAATGTCAAGCTAAAAATGTACAAATATGATCATTTAATAATGTACATTTTAATCTTCTTCACTTTTCAGATGATCTTTTAACCTATAAGATTTTCCGACAATATTTACAACATGAGCATGATGAAGAATTCTATCGAGAATGGCATTTGCTATTACAGCGTCATAAAAAATGTCATCCCAGGCATTAAAATTTATGTTGGTTGTTAGAATTGTGCTTTTCTTTTCATAGCGTAGATCTATTAGTTGAAAGAAAAGTTTAGAATCTTCTTTGTCTATAGGCAAGTATCCTAATTCATCAATTATTAATAATTTATATTTGCAAAAGTGTTTTAATCGATCATTGAGTCTATTTTCAAGTTTAGCTTTTTTTAACTGTTGCAATAGATCATGGCATTTTATAAAATATGTACAGTATCTTTTTTTGGCAGCAGCTATACCAATAGATACTGCTAAGTGGGTTTTGCCTACGCCACTTGGTCCTAAAAACACAATATTCTCTTGGAATTCTAAGAATCGCAGAGTTTCGAAATCCTTAATTTGATCTATGTTTATGGAAGGTTGAAAGCTAAAATCAAAATCTTTCAACTCCTTAAAGTGGGGAAATGCGCCCACTTTTATCATAGATCTAATCATATTTTTTTCTTTAAAATCAATCTCATGTGAAGTGAGCTTAACGAGTCCTTCCACAAAAGAAAGATTGTTTTTCGTTACAAAATCAATGACTTCATTAAGATGAAGGTTCATTTGTTTCAACTTTAAGTAATCTAAGTTTTTTGTCAATTGCATATATGCACTATTCATTCTTATACACTGCTCCTATCAATTTAAGATTGTTTTTTGCTATTTCTTGTATTCTACAAAGATCATTTTTTAATGTTAATTTGCTTATCTCAATATAATGATTATCTTGATAGTTTAACTTCTTTTGACTTAGGGGGTGTATCGTGACTAATTTTCTGTTATAATATATATGCAAAGAATCATCATATACCTGTAAGTTCATTATTTTTCCAATATATTCAGGTGGGACTGAATATTGATTGGAAAGGTATGTAATCATACTAGATGGATTTACCTTAGATGTTGATGTGTTTATTTGATAAGGTTTCCTTATTCGTTCTTGTGGTAAAGGGCGTAGGGAATCCTTTTCTTTTTGAAAATGTAAGATCGGGATTTTACCTGTTCCAGCATGTACCTCATGATTAATTCGGTTATTTAATCTTTCTACCAACTGATTTAGCTCAAAGTAGTCTAACTTTCCGTTATATGCTCTGATCTCATCTAGAAGTTTCATTTGAGATTCTACCTTTGCTTTTGTTTGAGGACGTCCTGCAATACAAGGCTTAACTGTGAATCCATAATCTTTTGAAAATTGTTCAAAACGGGGATTAATCTTTCCTTTGAGATATTCTGTTCTTGCTTCATCCATTACTGTTTTCATATTGTCTGTTACTATCTCCAGTGGCACTCCATCTAAAGTTTCAAAAGCATCATCTAAAAATGAAAACAAAATATTTTGACTTTTGGATAAAGATAGTCGATATATCCGGAAACGAGAGTAAGATAAGAGTAACACAAAAATATTAATATTAATAATTTCCCCATCTTTCAAGATGAATTCCATAGATTCTTTCCAGTCCAATTGAGCTTGTTGACCTGCACCTGTTTCAAAACGCATATGTGATTTGTTACTAGAATTCTTTTTTCTTCTTTTTTGAAAGTATATATCAAACTCTGGTTTACTGGTAATATAGCGTCTAAAACTTGACTGGGCACAATTAAGATTATGATTATCTTTAAGGTACTGCCAAAGAACCCGTTTGTAAAAGAATATTTGGTGATTTTCATCAGAAAGCAATTCTTTGATGATATCATAATATTCATCAAATATTGAAGACTTTTGTTTCGTTTTAGATTTTTTAAATCCATTGATATACTTGTCAACTGTCCGTCTGTCTTTACCTAACTCCCTAGCTATTTCACTTTTGTTTATCTTCAAAGCACCAGCCTCCATTAAAGGTTTTAGTTTATATAGATCATGTAAATTTTCTATTTTTATTTCTGTAATTAAGTTTTGTTTATAGATCATAATGACACCTCCAAGAGAGTCATTATATCTTATTTTTGTACATATTTAAATGATCATTTGTGTACATAAATATTGTATCATTTATACTAACAGGATAGTAGTGTGTATTTGTTACATATTTTTTATACTAAAAAATTACGGAGATTTCCAATAATCCGGTTAGATTGTCTAACTGGATTTTTTTATGGAAATTTTCAAATTTAATAATTTATTTAGATAGCCTTATTAGAATGCATATAGTAATCTAAGAAGGCTTAATAATTATGTAGCTCATATAAATATATTCATTTATGCACTAAAGAAATTAAAGCTTCTTTAGTGCATGTTATAAATTTTGGTTCAGCTAAGCAGATTGAGATGTTAAATTATATAGTCAAAATAGGAATAATTTGCGATGACATTACAATTTGTAATTTAATTTTACATTCCATTTTGACATATTAGGTAATACAAATATAGAATTTTTAATTAAGCGAAGAGGCCGAAAATAGCCGTATGTAATGTTATATAATCTTCTTATGAAGTGCAATGTACAGTAAGAATTATATAAAAAATTCTATATTTTATTAATACAAGATTTGAAGGTTGATAAATGCAGACTATCCTATCTATCAGCATGAAAAATCATATGTATTTTGTACGGTATCAAAATTTATATTTTCCAGGAAGAATGTTGTTTGTATGTCGTTTATCTTAAAACAAATAAAACAAAGAAGAGGTGAAATATAAATGAATTTGTTTAAATGTTTACCAACAGATGTACAGATATTACTAAGTTTATTGGAAACCCGGTGCTGTAATAGCCGACAAATCTTTAGATCCTTTCATTATAAATCAATGGATTCTGCATCTCGAGCATTAGCAAACATGGAGAAAAAAGGATTTCTTTATAAGATAAAAACTTATAAAGGAACAGGAGGATATGTATATTTTACCACTAATAAAGGTGCAGAGTTTGCTTTGGCATGTATTGGGAAAGATTCTTATACAATTAATGAAAAAGGTGAACAGATAGCAACATTTCGTACTCAAAAAGATAATAAGTATAATAAATCATTTTTAAAGCATGCAATAAGTATTAGTGATGTGTATTATTATTTACTTAGTACTTTTGGGTATGGAAATTTTTTATGGGAATTAGAAAATGATAGTTATATAACTACACCAGGAAATAAGAGTTTTGTTCGATATGATGCCGGATTTCAGGTTAATGGGAAAAAGTATATTTTGGAGATAGATTTGGGTTCAGAAAGCAAGGCTGCAATTCAAAAAAAGTTTACAAAGTATGCAAATTCTTTAGATGACCAAATAGAATATCCAAATCTAATATTTATTATTGATTATGAAAATACGATTGATGAATCGAACATTAATATGGATAGTGAGTTAAAAAAGATTAGGGATAGGATCAATGAGATTGAAAATGAAATTGAACATCTTGAATTAACCATTTCAATATCCGAAATTTATAATAAATACGGCAATGAGGGAATTAATGACCGTATTATAGAGTTGAAAAATAAATTAATTGATCCAAGTGAAATATTTTCTTTAAGAGAAATTAATAAAATGAAAAAAGAATTGAAATTACTGAACGATTACGAGGAATATGATTACCTTCATCCTTATGAGATAATTGAGGAGTTAGATACAATTAAAAAATGGAAAGCAAAGGTTCACAATCTCAATGAGGAGTTATGTGCGACAAAACAAAAAATTATAAATAATTTATTAAATTGGAAATATCATTCTAGGATAAATATGATAAAAAACATTATAATTTCAAATCATAGTTTGAATCGTTTAGCTCGCGAGGGGATGAATATCAATATAATAAGCAAAACAAATTTTCAGGAGATAGTAAAACTAAAGATTCTTCAAAACAAAGAAGATTATGCTTCTGTGTTAACAGAGATATTAATGACAAAAGCTAATTTGAATTCTCCTCGATTGTTAAATAACCAAGCAATATTGATTGAAGGAACTAATGTATTTATAAAAAACTTTATTGTTTTCAGAAAGAGTGCGGAAGAGAATGGTTATTTTATTGTAGATGATTTATCTAATGGAAATATAGGAGGTATTGCTAGATTGAATTATATAAATGAGTGTCTTGTTGGTAAAGATTACAGCCGAATACTTAATATTCTTTTGGTTGTAGACAATAATCATCATGCAAAATTAATTGATGAGAGATTAAAAGATGTTTATGGTCTTAAAGCTAATTATAGATATATAAATAAGGAAGATGTTAATTGGAAAGATCAATCATCAGTTCTGAACAAGATATACAGTATTAATTCATAGTTAGATGTAATTCAATTAAAGCAAGTAAATGGGAATGGTAGTACTTATAAGGTGGTTTTATTAAGTACTACCATTATTCTTGTTCTTCTATCTTTTTTATAAAAGAAACAATATCTAATTGATCCATATCAAAGTAAATGCAGAGTTGCGATTCTATAAAATCCAATGCTTCATTAATAATGTGTTTTACTTCTGATGAAGTTAGCCTAAAGCGATTTGATTTAAGTGTAGGTGTTGAAAATAGAGTTATTAATGTGCGAATATCTTTTTCGAGTTTCAGAGTATCAGTATTTGGTGATGATTTACATGATACATAAAAAGAAGTTAATATTTTTTGATTAATTCCGGCTTCAATTATTTCCTTAATTAAAATAATCCTCTCTTCGATGATATCCCAATTGGAATAATCAATATTATCAATTTTTTGTTTTTTTAATAAAAGTTCGCCTACAGTAGCTGTAAATAATGCTAAAGCAATAGTTTTTGACATTTTTGAAGGATCGTTTTGTATTTTAATTAATACAGGTCTACTTACACCTATTTTTTTGGATAATTCCACTTGTGACCAATTCATTATATTTCTTATTTCTTGAAGTACAGTTCCTATTTTTATTAGATAAGTATTCATTATAACACCTCTTCAATATTATAGCACAAATTAATTCAATTATAAAATAGCATCTCAAATAAATGTTTTGTCAATATCTTTACTTTATGTAAATATATTGACAAAATTAATAATAAAATATATAATATATACAGATGAATTATTGGTGGGGTGATATTGTGAAAAAAGTAAAACGAATTAGACGCCATAATACAGCACCACAAGTTATTGTTACACAGCATGCTATACAAAGGTTTTTACAAAGAGGAAATGTTAATTATGATATGTCAGTTAGAGAAGCAGCTAATAAAATTATAAACCAAGTATTGTATAGTAAATTACTTAGTATATCAGGGGATATTGAGCATCGATTACATAAAGGAAACGTATTTGTTATTAGAAGAGACAATAGCTGTCAGATAGAAAAATTAATTGTTATTACTATGAAAATTACTAAAGTAGGTATACGCGAACGGTATTCTCAAGATTTTAATATGAAATCGGTTGATTATAACGCGGTAGGTTTTTAAAGCTTAACAGTATTAATTTAAATACGGGGTGCTAAACCATGTTAATATTAATAAAATATATTAATATTTTTCTAATTACCGGAATTTTTGTGTTAGGATTATTTATATGGGTAGATGATCAAGAATGTGATGGATGTATTAGTGAGGATGAAAACACTTCACTATATCCTAAGGAATTAAATAAAGAATGGGAAAATACTATTTACAGACAGAGAAACAGATGGATTGAAAGGACTGCAACTAGTAACTTATCAAAAATATTTTATAAAGATAATTCTCTAATAGAAACACTCGTTGTTGTTTGTGAAGGTGTTGAAATTAATAACGATAAGGTCCGTTTTAAGATTTCTGACCCGTATAAAAGTATTTGGACAGAGTACTTCGGCTTAAATAATTTTCCGGAAAATTATTTAAGAAGTATACTACAAAGAGTAATAGTATTAGATGGACTTGTTGCAAATGGAAAGTTTATAGTTAAAGCATTCAGACTAACAGTTTATTTCAAATAATTTAAATGCGTATCATTAGTAGTAGCAAAAAATATGTGATATATTAACTAAGTAGGGTTATAATAATAGTACATAGCTAAAATATGGCAAATATTTAAGAGTAGGTTGAAATAATCTGAAATATTGTAGCAATTTTTCTAGGAGGAAAGTGAAAACCATATTATTAAAAAGTTAAGGGGGAGAAATAAAATGTTTTTATCACAAGAAGAGATGATGGAGATATTTGGCTTGACGGAAGAGGAATGTTGGCTTCGAGAGAAAAAAGAAGAGGCGTTAATAGAACTTACCAGCCTGATTTGTCAAGCTAAAAGAGAAGGATATACCAAACCGCCTTCGGTAATCTTTCAATATGTAGAAATGGCAATAGAGCAGGGAGTAAGTGCAGATAGGATTCATGAAGTATCAGGATATGATAAAGATTTAATTGAAAAAATGATAGCTCGTATTGGAAAAGGAGATTTATGGAAAACAAAGGCAGAAAAGTTACAAGAGGCTCATGATAAACAGATTGCTGAAAAGGCTAAAAATGACAGAACTCTTGAAATTGCAAAAAAAGCTCTGAAAGAGGGGATTGATGTTAAAGCTGTTATGAAAATAACAGAACTTGACGAAGAAACAATAGAACAGTTACAAGCAAAAGAGTGATTATATTAGCACGAATAAAAATTTTTAAAAAATATATCCAAAATATTGAAAAATTATTTTAAAAATAGTATAATTAAGTTATGGTTGAGGGAGCATTGACTCCGCGACTATCCGTATGGATAGCATGTTGATGAGAAAAGCTTGGGGAGATACCCCGAGCTTTTCTTATTATAGCGTAATCCTAATTCCTTTTCTATCAATAAGTAATATGTGTCATGTATAAAATATTTAGAGTGCAGGATGGTGAATTCTATGTTTCATAAAGTGATTAAAGTTGTTCCAACGGTTGATTATAAGGTTTATGTTTATTTTGAAGATGGAAAAATTAAACTTTTTGATGCGAATGAGTTAATAATGAAAGGTGTTTTTAAACAGCTTCAAGACAAGGAATTATTTGTTAACAGTTGTATAGTTATGAATGGTACACTTGCATGGGATGTTTCAGGGAACTCTGATGAAAGTAGTTGTCTTGATGTTGATCCTGAAGAATTGTATAATTCTTGGCCTGATGTTTTAAGTGATTAATAAAAAGAGTGGTATTAAAGATAGTTTTCAAGAAACTGGCTTTTAAATCACGAAGAAGATATAAATATATTACCTATAGTGACTATTGATTATAGCACTAAGGCAAAAAGGTAATATAATCCACTGGTTATGGGAAATTTTTAAAACATTATGCTATTCAAAAAAGTTATAAAAGCAAATAGTTTAATGATATATTAGTTTAAAATTTATTTAAAAATCGGAGGAATTATGATAGAAGTTTGTCTGCTGGGGAGCGGAGGCATGATGCCACTCCCTAATAGATGGTTAACTGCATTGCTTTATAGATATAATGGTAGAATGGTTCTTGTAGATTGCGGAGAAGGAACACAAATTCCTATCAAACTTGTGGGGTGGGATTCAAGAATATTGAAGCCATATGTTTTACACATTATCATGCTGATCACGTTGCAGGTTTGCCGGGGTTATTACTTACGATGGGCAATTACGGAAGAAGCGAGCCCCTAACTATATTTGGACCGCCACTGTTAAATGATATTGTACAAGGTTTAATCAACATTGCACGAGAACTTCCTTTTGAGGTAAAACTAATTGAGCTTTCTGATAAGATATCGACAACAAATTCCGTTGGAGAAATTTTTATTCATAGTATACCGGTTGAACATACAATTCCTTGCTTATCTTATAGCATAGAGATAAAGAGAGTAGGAAAGTTTAATGTTGAAATGGCCAAAAAACATGATATTCCAATACAATTCTGGAGTCGTTTGCAAAAAGGTGAAAAAATACAATATGTGGATCAAACATATTTTCCGGAGATGATTTTAGGAGAACCACGAAAGAGCATAAAAGTGAGTTACTGTACGGATACAAGACCCATTGAAGCTTTAGTTGATTTTGTGCGAGAATCGGATTTGCTAATTTGTGAAGGTATGTATGGAGAGGAAGAAAAATTAGAAAAAGCGATCGAGAAAAAACATATGATTTTCGCTGAGGCGGCAACAATAGTACAAAAAGGTTCAGTGAAAGAATTGTGGCTTACGCATTACAGCCCGTCTTTAGAGAAGCCTGAGGAATTTTATAATAATGCAAAAAGTATTTTTTCCAATACAATTTTAGG
>Ga0134094_1003013_pt1 | contig 13141 bp, 5 predicted proteins | sample 5_1taG_FD_94458 | JGI IMG/M metagenome (GOLD analysis project Ga0134094, IMG submission 94458) | Switchgrass degrading microbial communities from high solid loading bioreactors in New Hampshire, USA - 5_19_20_110_A1 metaG | ecosystem: Engineered > Bioreactor > Semi-continuous > Anaerobic >... | reverse complement strand
CCTTCTGACCGCCGTCCAGCCCGACCTGGTTCGCCATCACATGCGCCGGGAAATAGCCGAACACCGACTCGCCCCGGTACAGCGTTTTCCCTTCGCAGGTAAGCTCAAAAGAAAATTTTTGGATTGCCGTTCCGCCGCTCACGACACTGGAGATCAGCTTCGCGCGTGTGACGATGGTCTTACAGCGCACATCCACTGCTCCAACCCGGTTGAGTGTACCGTCAAGATTGCGAAAATAGAAATCGCCGTCAGGCAGCAGTGCGTAGGTGTCGAGATACGCGGAAAGAAAACCGCACGGCTGTAAAGCAATTTCCATCACAATCGAGCAGGGCAGGTTTGTTGGATCGCCGTTTTGAAGGAACCAGCCGTCCGCGGGCACATCATATTCGGCAGTAATGCTTGCCGGATGGTTAAAATCTCGCAGGCGGCCCTCAACGGCAGTGATCCGGCTCATCATCCTCAAATCGCCGTTTGGAATGCGCGGCATGCGGCGGTGATCATATACGGCAAACGCCGGTCCAAGGCAGTTCGAGATTTTGCCTGTGCCAAATTCCTCAAGCTGGGGACCGTCAAACAAAACCCGGCGGAGGGCTGAATGCGTGTCTCGAAACCCCGGCAGCGCCTGGCTTTTCAACTGCAGCTCAATCAACGTTTTCGTGTTTTGCAATCCATTCTGGCGAAGCTGTAAGAACTGCCGGTGTAACGCGGAGCTTTGCTTCGAGCGTTCGCTTAAAATCCGGATCAGTTTCCCGGATGGAAATTCCTGGAACGAACCATTCATTGGCTCACCTTTTCATAGGAGGTCTGATAGAGCGGTGAAAGATCGGCCGGCACGCGGTGGCTGTAAAGACGTGCCAGAAAGCGCACCAGGGCCGTGTAATCGTCCATCCCGCGGCGGTTGATCGAGAGGGCCAGGTGCGGGCTGCCCTTTAAGGATTCATCAATCCAGCGCGCGCAGTTGCTGCCCGCGCCAGCCTCAATGAAGACCCGCACGCCGTCGTCATATACTCTGCGGACCAGCCGCGGGAAATCAAGCGGCGAAGTCAACATGCGGGCGATCTTTTGAGAGATTTCCCTACGGTCATTCCCGATTGGCTCATAACCGGCTGCCGAGTACAGGCGCATGCTGGACGGCTGTGCAACAGGCCAATCGTGCAGCCAGGCCAGTTCATCGATTTCTGAGGCCATCGGCTGGCAATGCAGCGCGAAATCAAACGGCGCTTGAAGCGAAGAACACCGGAGGGCTTTGATCACCCGGCGGCAAGCCTCTGGATCACCGCCAATCACGACCTGGCGGGGCGTGTTAATGTGGGTCACATAGACGCGCGGTTCATGAATAAGCCGTTCAGCCACGCGCTCATAGGGAGCCATGACGATAAAGTTGTTCCACAGCGGCCGCTGCGGGTCGGGCTCCCGTAAGGGTTCAAGGCCCCAATATTCGCGGATCGCATTTTGCGGACCGGCAAGCCGGTTTTGAAAGACCGGTGAAGCCTCTAACCTGCCGGTCACAGCATCACCTTCCTGCCAGATTCCGCTGGCAAACATCATGCTGTTTTCACCCAGGCTGTAGCCAAAAGCGCTTGTGACAGGGACCTTAAAACCTTCCCGGAGTATCTCTGTGAACAGGATGGCAATCGTCGTGCCAGAGGTCAGCATCGCGATTGGGTCGTTTATCAGGCGGGATTCGTGTTCCGCCTGTTCCTCTTTCGACGGGGCAGCCAGGCTGCGCGGGTAAAGCTGCCGCTCGCGCATCACCCGCCCCAGGTCACGCGTCCGCCCAATCACCTTCTGATGCAGCCAGGGGAACAGTCGAAATAAATCCCTGGCGACCAGCGGATAAGAATTGAACGCGCCCGGATAAACCAACGCTATCTCACCGGAGCGGCCCACAGGCTGTGGCGTAAAAAAGCTGCCCAGCGGCGTCTGCCAGTCGCTGTCATTTTCAAATGCCTGCGGGATTGACCGCAGCGCCAGATCGACCTCACCGGCCAGTTCTTCATGCGTATGGCCCACGATGACCGCCGCATAAGGCAAATCATACCGGTTCTCGGCTTCCTCATAAGCCCTGGCAGCCAGGAGCGGCAGGTCCGTCGCGTCCGCCAGCGCCCGGCGAAGTTCGTCCAACTGATTCAACAAACTCGCTATATCGCTTGCCGCGATCGGGATCAGGTGGAAACCGCCCCGCTCAAGCGCGCGATTCGGGTGAAATTCCTCTCGACCGCCTTCCGATAGGATCAGGTGCGCGAAGCTCCCGTCCAGACCAAAAGCATTCAACCCGGCAATCCGATCTTTCCCTGCAGGGATGAACCAGGCGCGCGATTCGACCGGCATGTAGAAAGGGCTTCCACGCCACAGCGCAGGCAGCTTCGGCGCGGACCAATCCGGCACAGCCGGGATCATGCGGTGATAGAGGCAGAGCGCGGCGCGGATCATGCCCACCAGCCCGGAAGCTGCGCCTAAATAACCGGCGTTTGCTTGAGCGCTGCCCACCGCAGTGGTTAGATCGGCAGCAGGCTGGCGGTACGAACGAGCCAGCCCGGCGATCTCTACGCCGTCCAGCGTGTCATTTCCGCTGGCAAAGGCTTCGATATAACCCACCTGATCCGGCGTCACGCCTGCAGCCCGCTGCGCCGCCTGACAGCAGTTGCGAACCTCATCCAGCCCGGGCGGGATCGGAAGAACCGAATCCGGCGAAGCAGCTGCAGGCGGCCGGCTGCTCGCGCAGGAACGAATCACAGCATAAATGCGGCGGCCTTCCAGAACAGCCCGATCAGCCCGCATCCAGACGACTGAACCGGCCCCGTCGCCAGACCGCCACCCGTGCACGCTGCGTTCAAAGCCCATGCCGGTTACAGAAGGCGGCGCGAAGACCTCGCCCTCAGGAACACCGGGCAGGCCAGAGACCGCGGCGAACAGCACGACATCAACCTCATCACCGGCGAACCACGCCTGAGCCTGCGCCAGGGCTGAGAGAAGCGGATTTGCCTCTCCCGACAGGCAGCGGAACCGGCTGGCCCCTTCCACCGGGCAGTCTAGCGGCCGGTTTCCAGCCGCCAGCACGCCAATTCGCGGGCTCTTTGCCGCGAAAGGCTCAACCCCGGCATCGCGCAGCGACCGGCCGGCGACTTTTTCCAGCAGCGCATCGCCTACCGAGAAACCTGCAGAACCGCTGCGCTCTTTTTGGGGGCCGCAGGCGTTGTAGATTACCTGTTCAAAATCATCCAGACCATCGCAGCCGGGAAAAGCGACATCCATCCCAACAACAGCCAGATGTTCAAAAGGTTGCAGTGTTAAACCTGTCATCATCTCTCAACTATCATTTAGAAGCCGCGGCTTCCTTACGACCAATAAAACGGTTCAGGTAAGGGCTGATCGTCCCTTCCAGTCCATCCAGGCGCATGTACGCCTGCCCTGACGCATCCTGAACGAGGATATTGCCGACCACGAATGCGCTGGTCTGCGACTCGACTTCCAGTGAAACAGTACACGGAACGCCAAATGGAATGGGCCTGAACTGTTCTAGCTTGCGCAGGCTGGAGGGCAGGCAGGGAGCCTGATAAAAATACTGCGCCCAGATCAGCAGACACTGCACAATCGCATCATAAATAAACGGATTGGCCGTGTACGCAGGAAACTGCCCTTGAATCCGGTCTTCAAGGTGCGGCAGGACAACCTGCATCACCAGCTTTCCCCGGCTGAGATGCATCACCCGCTTTACGCCCTGGAAGGAAGGCCCGTGAAACAGCGTACCGTCGTGATACAGCTCGCTGCCGGAGATCGCATCCTGTTCAGAACCGCTTTCCAACTGGAAAACTGGCGGGGGTGGCAGCTCTCGCAGGATCGTCACGCGCAAGCTGTAATGGTACAGCTTGCGCCCCTTCTTATTCCGGCTCCATATTTTCGCATCGAAGACGATCTTTTCTTCCGATTTGGATATTTCCTTCAGATCCAGGACATGCTCATCAGCCAGATTTTCGTCAAAAACAATGCCCTTCAAGACGCGGTAGTCCTCAAGGCTAAAGAAACGGTAGCCCGGATACAACTGCTCGCAACTGTAGACGGCCCACGAAGCGGCGCAGGTTGCGGGCAGCACAGGATGCTCGCCGATCATATGATCGAAGAGGAAGGGATTTTCATCCAGGCGCAGGCGGCGTTTGATTCGATGCTCGCGCAGGTCCGTCTCAACCTTTCCTGCCGGCCGCGCCGGCACGCCGCCAACGACCACCTGCACGGCCTCAGAGGCGGTTGGCATGAGCGCCTCTACCAGCATTTGCGCGCCCACGTCTGTTGGAATCAGCGTCACGCTGCGCGACTCAAATACTTTCTTCAATTCTGGCGTCACCATGCCCGAATCCCAGGGGCCCCAATTGATCGAAATCACGTGGCAGTTGGGATATTTGCGGCGGAGCATATATGCCGATTTATTCAGGATCTCATTGGCAATGGCATAATCAGACTGCCCGATATTGCCGTAAAATCCGACAATCGATGAAAACAGCACCAGGAAATCTAACCGGCTGACCTCGACGCTGTTCAACATATTTTCAAGCCCGGTGACTTTCGGCGTGTAGACGGTTTCAAAATCTGACTCGGTTTTCTTCTCGATCAATTTATCGACCAGCGCGCCGGCGCCGTGAATGATGCCCGTGACCGGTCCCAGGCGCTCAACCGGGGCAGCCAATCGATCTTTCAGGCTGGGATCCGCCACATCTACCTGCAAATACTCAGCCTGCCCGCCTGCTCTTTTGACTGCAAGCAGCGTCTCCTGGATCTCCTGGCTCGAACGGATGCCAGAGAATATTTTTTGGATCTTCGCCGGGACCGGTTTCTCGCCCTTTGCAGAGAGATCAGCGGCAATGCGCCGTTTTAATTCGGCATCGTCGCAGCCGTCGATCTCAAAACCAACCGGCGGCGGATCAGCCGGTGAACGCCCGAGTAATATAAATTTGCAGCGCGCGCGCTCGGCCAGTTTGACCACACAGCGAGCGGTGATTCCACGAGCGCCACCAGAAACCAAAACGACAGAGTCGGAATGGACCATTGTTTTACCTACCATTGTTCACCTCCGTGTTACGCTGCATTGGATGCGGCCGTTTGAGGCTCTTCCATCAGTGCCAGCGTAGACCGCTCATCCAGGGTATAACCGACCTCTGTGATCAGGCGGTTCGGGTCGCACAATTCTGCCAGAATGCAGTCAACCGCGCGGTCGACGGATAATGCAGGGCTGAGATCCACCGCCCGGCAGAATACTGCGTCCCATTCCAGATTGAGGGTCTTAACCAGGCCAAACAGCCCGCCAATGACCGGGGTATAATCGCCATCTTCGCCCAGGCCAAAAGCGCCGTCGAGCCGGGTGACAGTCATAAACACGCTGCGGCCCAGCGCAGCCGCCTGATTAATTGAACCTTTCAGATGCTTTGCCGCCAGGAAGGCCAGCTTTACCAGTGACTTTTCCAGTTCGGAGAAACGCACGCCTGACGGATCGTTCTCACCAGTTGGCTCAAGGTAGATGAATGCAGCCACAGGACCGTACTTCTCAGCAACTTCAGCAAGGCACGCTTGAAGCGCGCTTTCGCTCAAATCCTGTAGGGAAACACTGTTTGCACCCTGCGGCAAAGGCTGGACAGCCGGAATGACTGCTTCAGGAAGGCGCATTACGACCACGGGCCAGTTCCTATCCAGCAGCGCCTGCGCGAGCGCCGGGGCAACCGCTGTGCCGTCATCGGTGACCAGGGCAACATAACCCTCAGGAATGGTGAAATCCAAAACATCTGGCGCGGGGAGCAGTTTGCGAATCACCACCCCCTGACTCACTCCAGGGTCAAAGGGTGGTTGGTCAAAAGGGGATTCACCCGTCTCCGTCTGACTGGTCTCGCCTGCCGGGCTACCTCCCGCCCGGTTGAGGCGTTCAATGATCTGGTTCAATGTGCAAAGCTCCGCCAGTTCTTCTGTGCCCACCTGGGGCAGGTCTGGGAATTGCGCCTGCATCGCGCCCAAAATTTCCACCCGTTTGATTGAATCGATGCCCAGGTCGGCTTCCATATCCATGTCAAGCTCCAGCGTCTCAACCGGGTAACCGGTCTTTTCGCTGACAATGTTCAACAGGGCGGTTGTGAGAGCTTTGCCATCAACGCTGCCGGCAGCCTGAACGGCAGCCGCGGGTGCAGCAGAAGCGGCTGGGGAAGTCTCTTGCGCTGTTTCCTGAACCGGGGATTCATTCAACACCGGCGCAGATCCCATCTTCTCGATAATCTGGCCGAGCGTGTTCAACTCGGCAAGCGTTGAAGTGTCCAGGCTGGGCAGATCGGGGAACTGAGCCTGAACCGCGCCCAGGATCTCGACCCGCTTGATCGAGTCAATGCCCAGGTCGGCTTCCAAATCCATATCCAGTTCCAGCGTTTCAACCGGGTAGCCTGTCTTTTCACTGACGATCTGCAGCAGAGCCTGCTGGAGTTCAGCCGCATCCAGCCCACCAGAAGTGGCGGCTGGCGCAGGGGCCGCAGGGGCCGCGTCTGCCGCAGGCGCGGAGGCCGCCGCGACTGGTTCGCCGCGATTCTCGTTTGCGCCCATGAAGTCGATGATCTGGCCCAATGTGCACAGCTCAGCCAGCGCGGATGTTTCGATATGGGGCAGCTCGGGGAATTGAGCCTGCATCGCGCCCAGAATCTCGACCCGTTTGATCGAATCGATGCCCAGGTCAGCTTCCATATCCATGTCCAGTTCCAGTGTCTCAACCGGGTAGCCGGTCTTCTCGCTGACAATATTGATCAGCGCGGTCTTGAGCTGATCGTGATCGAAAGCTGCGCGAACAGGAGGTTTTTCAACCGGCGCAGGGGGAGCAGCTGGAACAGGAGCGGGTTTCGCTTCTACATGTGCAGGCGGGTGATAACCGTTGCCGTTCTTATTCGCAGGCGGCTCAACAGGCACGCTCTCCGTTTTAACATCGACCGGGCGCGCCGGCGCGGGAGCCGGTTGAGGGGCAGGGGCCTGGCTGATGCCCTGCATAAAGGCCTGCGAGAATTTTTCCTGTGTTTCCAGATAGCGCTGGTGAATGCGCAGCGTCTCTGCCTGGTGCTCGTGGAAGCGCGTCATGCTGCGCTCAAGACTCTCAAACAGCGGGATCACCGACTGCAGCTCACCGGACGCGCCGCTTCCTTTACGGACCAGCTCTGTTTGCAGCTGTGTCATCTGTGCAAAAGCGCGTGCATATTCTTCTTCGGTGCGCAGGTACTGTTCATGAAGGCGCAGCGTTTCAGATTGGTGCGCCTGATATTCAGACAGAAGATTTTCAAAATCTGCAGAGGGTTTTGTGCTCATAGTTGAAGGATCAGGTTGGGGAATAACAGGTTCTGGAACAGCGGCAGGAGCAGGCGCAGGGATCGCGACCGGATCAGGCGCCTGGGCCGCGCTGATTTTAAAGCCGTCATTGAGGGCCTTTTCAAAGGCGGAACGCGTTTTCTCGGTAATGTAATATCCTGCATTGAGCTTGACTGCCACAGGACTTAGCTTGCGCGGCGCTTTTTGAGGGCGGTCTGCAATATAGGGGTCGAAGTTGCGCAGCTTCAGGCCGGCAACACGCAGCGCAACCACTGCTTCGCGCAGCTGGCGGTCGCTGTCTTTCTTTGCGCTGGCATTCAGCGCCACGGCGATGTAGGGCCTGCCTTCCAGAATGTTCTCAACCAGCCGAGTCAGCACATTCTTCGGCCCAAACTCGACAAAGATAGATCCGCCTTCCGCGTAGATATTCTCGATCTCATCCTTAAACAAAACCGGGTTGAGGATATGATCCGCCATCAGGGTGCGAATGGTCTCCGGATCAGATGAATGCGGCTGGGCGGTGCTGTTTGAATAAACGCGAACCTTCGGCGGGTTAAAAGTCACCGAACGGAGCGCTTCCGCGAAAGGCTTCTGCGCGTGGCCGACCAGCGGCGTATGGAAAGCCGCCGAGACCGGCAGCGGGATCGTCTTAAATCCCTGCTCGTTGAGGCGCTGTTGGGCGCGCTCCATGGCCGGTTTTGACCCGGCAATGACGACCTGATCATTCGAATTCCAGTTCGCCAGTGTTACATCGGAGTCATCCTTAAGCGCTTCGCGAATTTTCTCCACGTCGCCCTTCACGGCTGCCATCGTTCCTGCGTCAAAGTTCGGATCGTCCGGCGGCGACATCGCCTTTCCGCGAGCCTTTGCCAGCTTGAAGTAATCGGCGTCATCGAGCACGCCAGCAGCCCACAGTGCGGTCAATTCGCCAAAGCTGTGCCCGGCGGTAAAATCAGGCTGGAACCCGGCTTGCTGGAGCAGCTTATAAAGCCCCACGCTGACCGTGCCAATTGCCGGCTGGGCATGTTCTGTGCGAGTCAGCGCCTCTGACAGCGCTTCGCGTTCCGCATCATCAAACACCGGTTTGGGGTAAACGCGCGAAGAAAGCGGCTCAAGCCCGTCAGCGGTAAACAGCGCGTCCATCTCTCCGAAGGCTTCGCGCATCACCGGGAAATTCACTGCCAGTTCGCGGCCCATCTCCAGGTACTGCGATCCCTGCCCGGAGAACAGCGCGACCACTTTCCCCTGCGGGTCAACCCCCGACCGGCGGTAATAGATGCCCTTCGGGTGCTCCCAGCTTTCGAGATTGCCCTTTTCACCCAGGCTGTCGATGCAAATCTGCAGGAGCTGGCGCGCTTCTTCAGGAGACTCGGCGACAAAACCTACGCGGGCAAATTCCGTTGGAATTTCCAGGTCCCGGCTGGCGCGAGCGAGGCTGTCAAAGTTCGCCGCAGCCTGATCACCCTGCAGCTGCTGCAGCGCATCGCGGCAGGCTGCCTGCAACTGACGGACGTCGCCAGCCGCCAGGAGCACCGGCTGCGCGACGGTATTCAGGCGGTATGGGCCCTGATGATCAGCGCTGTACTCTTCCAGAACCAGATGGAAATTGGTACCGCCAAAGCCAAATGAACTGACGCCGGCCCGGCGAGGAGCGCCGTTCTTTGCCCGAATCCAGGGGCGGGCCTCCGTATTGATGTAAAAAGGCGTGTTCTCGATGTCAAATTTTGGATTTGGACGAGTGACATTGATTGTCGGCGGAAGTACCTTGTGATGCAGCGCCAGGGCTGTTTTGATCAGGCTGGCTGCCCCCGCGGCGGCTTTGGTGTGTGCGATCTGCGATTTCACGCTGCCCAGCGCAATATACTGCTTGCGCGGGTTGTTCTCAGAAAAGACTTCATTCAACCCCTGAAACTCAGCCGGGTCGCCGGCATTGGTGCCTGTGCCGTGCGCCTCAATCAGCCCAACGGTCGCGGGCGAGAAACCCGCTTCTTCGTAGGCGCGCCGCAGGGCAAGCGCCTGGCCAGACGGGCGCGGCGCATAGATGCTTTTGAAACGCCCATCGCTGGAAGTCCCGATTGCCTTAATCACGGCATAAATCCGGTCTCCGTCGCGCTCGGCATCTTCCAGGCGTTTGAGAACGACCATGCCCAGCCCTTCTCCGACCATCATGCCGTCTGATTCAGCGTCAAAGGGGCGAACGCGGTCGCCTTTTGAGAAAGCCGGGGTCTTGCTGAAGCACATGTATGTATTGATCGTGTTATCCGTGTCGACGCCGCCGGTGATCATCATATCCATCCGGCCCTGGATCAGTTCGCTGACAGCCATCCGAATCGCAGCCAGCGAGCTGGCGCAGGCGGCGTCGATCACGCAGTTGGTTCCGCCCAGGTTAAAGCGGTTCGCGATTCGGCCGGCAATCACATTGCCAATTGCGCCGGGGAAGGCATTTTCTTCCCAACCGACATAGGCGAGTTTGATCTTCTCAATAATTCTGGCGGTGTCCGCTTCTGATACGTCTGCGCTGCGCAGCACTTTCTCCCAAACCGGGTACTGAAGGCGAGTCATCAGCGGCGTAAACAGCTTGGACGCCATTCCAACGACCCCGAGGATAACGCCGGTGTTTTCGTGATTGAAACCCCGCTCTTCGCCATACCCGGCATCTTCAAGCGCAGCCTTTGCCACGACCAGCGAAAGTAACTGCGAGACGTCGGTCACTTCAAGGATGTTGGGCGGCAGGCCAAACTCCATGGGGTCAAAATCGATATCGGGAATAAAAGCGCCGCGCTTGCAGTAGCTTTTATCGGGAGCGGCAGGATTTGGATCGTAATAATCTTCGATACTCCAGCGAGACGGCGGTACATCGATAATGCAGTCGATCTTTCGTAAGATGTTATCCCAATAATCCTGCGTATTGTGCGCCTGGGGAAAGAGAGAACCTATGCCAATGATGGCAATCGGTGTCGTTTTCAAATTTCTAGCCATTTTCGAAGTGTTTCCTTTGGAGCTGCGAGTCATTTCCAGCTACCTCCTTGACGATTTCGCTAAAGACTTCGTTCTGGGAAAAAGTTCATTACCCATCTAAACACCAACTGTTATAGATGGTTTCGATTTTAGCTCTAAATTAAACTTTTATTATATAAATAGTAGATTAAACGCCAGCTAAGCGTCAGGATGGGACAGGAAGCCCGCCGCGCTTTCAGTCATTCATAGCGATTAATTGCATGCAATTGGTATAATTTGCTTGACTAAAATAATTGTGGTGGGAAAAGAGAGGTATCATGCCCCAGGATCGCACTCGAAAAATTGTCGTTACCGGAATTTTAGGCGCAATATCCATATTCTTAGGATTGACCCGCTGGGGATTTATTCCATGGTTTGGCGGTGTTTCGCTTACGATTATGCATATCCCGGTCATCATTGGAGCCGTTCTCGAAGGGCCGCTCGTCGGCCTGGCGATTGGCCTGATCTTCGGCCTGTTCAGCATGCTGCAAGCCGCCATTGCCCCAACCAGCCCGGCGGATGTCTGGTTTACGAACCCCATTCTGGCGATCTTGCCGCGGCTGTTTATTGGCCCAATGGCGTGGCTGGTATGGACAGCCTTGAAGCGCTGGCCCGCAGCCGGGCTGATTGCAGCCGGAATCACCGGCAGCCTGACCAATACGCTGCTTGTATTGGGGACGATTGGGCTCTTGGGATATCTGCCCTGGGCGGCGCTGCCCGCAATTGTGATTGCCAACGGACTGCCCGAGGCAGGCGTATCAGCGCTTCTGGTGCTGGCTGTCGTGGCAGCCTGGCGGCAGATTCGAATCGGGCGGCGCGAGGGCGCGAATATCTAAACGATCAGCATCGCCGCGACGATCAGGATCACCAGAAACACTGCCAGCGTGTCAGCCCGGCGGTAGTGAAGCGTGACCAAGGACGTCCGTACCGGGAGCGCCCCATAACCGCGCGCGTCCATTGCCAGGGCCATATTTTCGGCCCTGCGCAGGCTGGTAATAAACAGCGGCACAATTAACGGGGCAATTTGACGCGCGCGCTGGATTAAATTCCAGCCAGCGGGCTGCCAGTTCGCGCCGCGAGATGCCTGGGCTTTGGCGATGCGTTCAGCCGTTTGTGACAGCAGCGGGAAAAAGCGCAGCGTGACTTGCACAACCATCACAAGATCATAGACTGGAATGCGCAGCGCGGTCAGCGGGCGCAGCAGCGCTTCAAGCCCCTGGGTGACCTCTGATTCAGACATCACGGCAGCCGCCAGCCCCAAAATGGCAATATAGGCGCTAAAACGCAGCACCAGGATGAGCCCTGCCAGCAAGTCGCCGTCCGTCACCGGCAGCGGGCCAAGGTTGACGAGAACCTGCTCGCCTTCGCTGCTGCGAAACAAAATTTGCAGCACAGCCAGCAGCAGCAGGAACGGCAGCGCAGAACGCCAGCCGCGAAAAAGCGGGCCTATCGGAACGCGCGCAGCGCGCCAGCCTGCCAGTGCAGCCGCCAGCCCAAGGAGCAGCCCGAACGGGCTTCGCGCCGCGGTCAGCCCAATCATAAATAACAACACCAGCAGAATGCGCGCTCGCGGATCCAGCCGGTGCAGTGGTGAATCGACCGGAATATAAGGGCCAAAAGGCAGGCTGCGCATAAACTCGAAATCGCTCATCGTTCTCCTGCCCTGCCCACCTGAACTGCCTTTTTAACCTGTTCTTCCAACTGTTCCACCGTTAATACATCCTCTGATACAGGCCAGCCCTTCCGGCGCAGCTCAGCGGCTGCCTGGACCGCTGCGGGCGGCTCAAGACCGTTCTCGCGCAGCAGGCCGGCCTGAGAAAAGACTTCTGCCGTGGAGCCGGTCGTCACATCGCGCCCGCGGTTGAAAACCGTCAGATCCTGAGCCAGCACAGCCATATCTTCCATCTGGTGCGAAGAGAGCACCAGAGTCATGCCCTCTGCCTGCATTTGCAGCAGCTTTTCGAGCAAATCCCAGCGTGAGAACGGATCAAGACCGGCGGTTGGCTCATCCAGCAGGAGGATTGAGGGCTGCAGCGCAAGCGTAGAGGCCAGCGCAACCTTGCGCCGCTCTCCGCCGCTGAGACTGAACAGGGTTCTGTCTTTGTAACCGGCAAAATCCAGCCCAACCTGCTCCATCGCCCAGCGCACGCGCTCCGCAAGGTTTTCTACCCCCAACTGCCGCGGGCCAAAGGCAATTTCATCCCCGGCGTAACGCTCAAAAAACTGCGTCTCAGGGTTTTGAAAAACCAGACCAACCCGGCGCACGACATTTCTACGGTCGATTTGCGGGTCGTTCAAGTCAAATTCGGCCACCCTGACGCGTCCCTCTTGAGGGCGCAGCAGCCCGTTGAGATGCTGCAGCAGCGTCGACTTGCCAGATCCGGTCATCCCCAGCAAACCGTGCGCCCTTCCGGCCGGAACGTGCAGCGAAACGCCATCCAGCGCACGGTGAGCCAGCGGCGTGCCGCGCAAATAGGTGTGCCCCAGGTCTTCGACAGCAATCAATGAATTGCTTTCGGCAGAAGCAGGCAGGCGCTCAGCCTGGAGCCGTTCATCCTGCGCAGGCGTCACTCCATCCCGGTAAGGCGGCAGCGCGCTGAACAGCGCCGGAAGCGTCAGCAGCCCGTGGGGAAACTCACCCAAATAGGGTCGAAGCGCATCGACAATCCGAACAGCCGCAGGCAGGCCAAGCTTCAGGCCGGCGAGCCGGTCAGGATCAGAGAAGATGTCTACCGGCGAGCCGTCTGCAGCGACCCGACCGCGGTCGAAGACGATCATCCTGTCCGCCTGCGCTGCCTCTTCCATGAAATGCGTGATAAAGATAATG
>Ga0134094_1003003_pt1 | contig 13215 bp, 13 predicted proteins | sample 5_1taG_FD_94458 | JGI IMG/M metagenome (GOLD analysis project Ga0134094, IMG submission 94458) | Switchgrass degrading microbial communities from high solid loading bioreactors in New Hampshire, USA - 5_19_20_110_A1 metaG | ecosystem: Engineered > Bioreactor > Semi-continuous > Anaerobic >... | reverse complement strand
TCCAGGTGGACTTGCCGCATTTTGATTATTGTTGCTGTTATTGTTATTGGATGCTGTCGTGGGCTCTGCCGGCGTTGATTCTTCTTTAGCGGGGGCTTCCTCTCCGGCTGTCTCTTCTTCAACGTAATTGACCGGAGGAGTCTGGATGACCACCGAATCTTCCGGCGCGGCGGTCTGCCCCCGGAAAACTTTCCAGGCTGTAGGCCCGTATATACCGCCGACAATGATTGCCCCTGCCAGGATTATAGCTGCGGACAAGGTCAATATGCTTTTGCGGCTGAAGTTCATCGCTTTTTCCCTCCTAACACAGGTATTTTCTGTATAATATTACCAGTTGTTAGGAGAAAAGCTTGTCACAATGAGGTTGGACTTGCCCCTATTTTCTTTGAGGATCGTTAATAATCCGCCATCTTTTAACTTTTCGGGCAAAAAGTAAACATTTTGAGCCTGTTATTCTGCATTTTAATTTAATCATTTCTCTAAATATCTCTCTTTAAATATTATAGTTTGGAGTTAATAACCCGTTTTTGTTTTTTTGACTGGTGTTTACGGCCGGAACTCAAAGCTGCTTCAGCCTTTTTGTTTTTATGATATCCTGTGATTAGCTCCAGCAGATAATCCATTAATGTTTCACCGATGTCTTCGTGTTTTAAGGCGTATTCTACGGTTGCCCGCACAAAACCGAATTTATCGCCGACGTCATAGCGCTTGCCGTCAAAATCATAAGCGAAAACCGGCTGGATTTTACTGAGCTCGGCCAGAGCGTCGGTCAATTGGATTTCTCCGCCTTTGCCCGGAGGCAAATCAGCCAAGATATCCAAGATTTCCGGGTTTAAAATATAACGGCCCATTATGGCCAGAGGCACTTCCGGCGCTTCGCTCGGAGACGGTTTTTCAATAAGTTTTTCCGCTTTATACAGGCGCGGAGCCATTTTTTCGCCCTTTATTATTCCGTACTTGGATACATCCTCCGGTTTAACCTGTTGAACTCCGATAATATTGCCGCCGTACAGTTCGTAATAACGGATCATTTGTTTTAAGCAAGGCTCTGTTGCATCGATCACGTCATCGCCCAACAGGACCGCAAAGGGTTCGTTGCCGATAAAGCGGCGCGCACTGTAAATGGCGTGTCCCAGTCCCAGAGCTTCCTTCTGTCGGACGTAATGGATATCTACCATGCTCCCGATATCTCTGATCAATTCCAAAAGATCATATTTATTGTTCTTTTCCAAAAAAAGTTCCAATTCGATTGAACGGTCAAAATGGTCCTCGATCGCCCGTTTATTGCGGCCGGTAACTATTATCACATCTTCGATTCCGGACTGTACGGCTTCTTCAATGATATATTGAATAGTGGGTTTATCCACAATAGGGAGCATTTCCTTCGGTTGGGCTTTGGTAGCAGGCAGAAACCTGGTCCCCAAGCCCGCGGCAGGTATAACTGCTTTGCGTATTTGCAAGACGCTTCCCCCTTAATGTTTAAGCTGATTTTTCCGGCAAGCCGGAAAAATATTTCTGTGACCTGTAAAGTTAGTATTACATTTTTTGTAGATTTTTATTAAGAATAAAGCGGTTATCCCTCATCCGGATAATTTCCGGAAAGAGATAACCGCTTATTTTCCCTCAGTCTACTAAGTTCTGCTTGGTTTACCCGGTCTCTTTATTTACTTCGATTTGTCTGAATTACCGAATTTGCTTTTGAATTACGGACTAATTACTTTACTTTTTCTTTGCCGGTTCGGCCTTTTCGATGATATGGTCTATGATGCCGTATTCTTTGGCTTCCTCAGCGGACATGTAGTAATCCCGGTCGGTGTCCCTTTCAATTTTCTCCAGCGGTTGTCCTGTGCGTTCAGCGAGAATCCTGTTCAGCTTATCCTTGATCTTCATTAATTGTTTAGCATGGATCTCTATCTCGGTGGCCTGACCGGACAAGCCTCCGCCGGCTATAAGCGGTTGGTGAATCAGGATCTCCGCGTTGGGCAGGGCTATCCTTTTACCTTTGGTGCCTGCGGCCAACAGGAACGCTCCCATGCTTGCGGCCGTTCCGATACATATAGTCTGGACATCGGATCTGATGTACTGCATGGTATCGTAAATGGCCATTCCGGCATTGATCGAACCGCCCGGGCTATTGATATACAGGTAAATATCTTTTTCCGGATCCTCAGCTTCAAGGAACAAAAGCTGAGCGACTACCAGATTGGCCACGGTGTCGTTTATGGGTCCTCCCAAGAATATGATACGGTCTTTCAGCAATCTGGAGTAAATATCGTAAGACCGTTCACCACGATTGGTCTGCTCAATAACCATTGGAATTAAATAACTCATGCAATTACCCCCAATTGACAATTTGTTTTGTTCCCTGTGAACAATTTCTAAATACATTTTATTACAAAGGTCAATAAAGGTCAAATAAATTAGCCAATTTTTTCATTAATTTTTTATATATTTTTTCGCTGTCAGATATCTTTTTCCTTTAAGTTTTCAGCATATAGTTTTTCTCAGGATGTATAACTAATAAATGACTAAATAATTATATTTTCAAAACGGGCCAATTAGTTAACAAGAATCTTAATATTCTATATTCTGCCAAAAAAACCTATGTTTTAAAACATGGCCGGCTAAATTGTCAGCTTAATTTTGCGCTGCGGTCAACGGTATATTGCCCGAAGGCATATTATTTCAGCCGCAGGGCAGAATAAAAGTCGGGAAATCTTTTGTACGGGAGGTTTTAGACCATGAGCCTTATTCCTTTTAATCCGTTCCAAGAAATAAACAACATCAGGAGAGAAATGGACAGGCTGTACAGGTTTCCGTATTCCTTGCTGGAAAACGATTTTACCCCGAATTTAGTACTGCCGCCTACCGATATTTATGAAACGGAAGAGCAAATCATCGTGACCTGTGATTTGCCCGGGTTACAGAAAAAAGAGGACATCAACCTACAGGTTCGCAATAATGAGTTAACCATCAGCGGTGTGCTTAATAAAGCTCAGCAGGTTATCCAGGAAGAACGCATGCACCGCAAAGAGAGGTTCTCCGGCCACTTCAGGCGAACATTCACACTGCCGGCCAGTGTTTCCGGCGACAAGGTCAAAGCGATTTATAAGAACGGAGTGCTCAGCATTTTCCTGCCCAAATCCTCGGCTGAGCCTAAACATTCGGTGGATATTGAGTTTGAGCATTAAGCTCAGATTTAAACATTAAAGGCCGGTGCCTCAGGTTAGAAAACCTGGGGCATATTATATGTCTTTTTGTTAAAATAATAAAATTTTACATATATGAAAAATAATAAAACTCCTACTTTTTCTAAAAGCTGATATAATATAAATGAACATTGACAATTATGTACAAAAGGGCAAAAATAATATATAATTTTGATTTAAACATATATCATAAATATACATCCTGTTCCAACACTTTCAATAAGTGCTTTTTTTGTTAGTTTCGTGCCAATATACGCAAAGTTGGTGAATGGTATGAAAGCAATGATTTTGGCTGCCGGTGCAGGGACAAGGTTAAGACCGCTGACTGACCCGATTCCGAAACCCATGGTACCTATTTTGAATACTCCGGTTATGGCTTATTCTTTAAAACTGTTGGCAAAACACGGGATTAAAGATGTGATAGCCAACACCCATTATAAGGCGCATTATATAACGGATTTCTTCGGAGACGGCTCCAGGTTCGGAGTAAACCTCCGATATTCTTACGAAGAAGAATTGCTCGGAACCGCCGGAGGTGTCAAGAACAACAGGAACTTCCTGGACACGACCTTTTTCGTGCTGAGCGGCGACGCGCTGACGGACATCGATCTTACCGCGATGTACGAATTTCATCGTTCCAACAATGCCTTAGCCACGATAGCCTTAAAACCGGTCAAAAACGTATCCAATTTTGGCGTGGTAGTGACCGATGAAGACTACCGAATCAGGTCTTTTCAGGAAAAACCCAAAAAGAAAGAAGCTTTGAGCAATGTGGTAAATACCGGCATTTATCTGTTTGAGCCGGAGATTTTCGATTATATACCGGACGGTTTTTACGATTTTGGCCGCGATTTATTTCCGAAGCTGCTGGACCTGGATGTGAATTTTTATGGTTTTGTAACCGAAGATTACTGGTCCGATATCGGAACACTGGATGCCTATCACCGGGCCCAAACCGAGGCTTTTAACAGGCCAAGCCTTAGAAGTATGGCTTTAAAGGACGGGCTTTATACTATTAAAAAGAACTGCCTGATGGGAATTGGCACCACTTTGGACTTAAGCGCAGATATAGGCAACAGGGTTTATATCGGGCGCAATTGTCATATCAGCGCCAATGTGAGACTTAACAACTGTATTATTTGGGACAACTGCACCGTGCTCGAAAACGTGACTATAGACAATGCAATTATAGGGCGAGACTGTATAATCGGCCAAAACTCCGTAATCAAGGGCGGTTCTGTAATCGGTAACAATTCACGGCTGGGCCAAAATGTCTATTTGGACAAAAAGTGTTTGGTAGAACCTAACAGCAAACTGACCTCTGGCCGTACGAACTGCTAAAGCCGTACGAACTACCAAAAGGGGGTTCAACTATGCCCACGGTTCTGATACTTTCCGCTGCAACCGGAAACGGACATAACCAAGCTGCCAACTCCTTAAAGAACGACCTTGAGGCTTCAGGCTATACTGTCCATATAACCAATCCGCTGCGCGAAGAAGGAAAAATAATGGACACCCTGATTGAAGACGGCTACGAATTGCTGGCCGCCAGGATGCCCAAGTTTTACGGCAAAATGTATAAAATTGCCGATTATAAGCTAATTAATAAGGGTGTAGGCAATTTTCTGAAGATTACTTTGCGCAAGACTATCCTGAAACTTATCCGGCAATACCAGCCGGATTTGCTAATCAGCACTCATCCTTTTTACGTCAGTGTGGTATCCTACCTTAAAGCCAACGGGGAAACAGACTTACCCCTTATAACCATAGTCACCGATTATATGGCCCACAGATTTTACGTCAGCAAATATGTTGACGCTTATATCGTCGGTTCCAACTACACGAAGGATACCCTGATTGAAAAAGGAGCCGTCGCTGACAATATTTACAACTATGGAATACCGATTCGCAAGGAGTTCAGCCAGCCCCGAAAAACTCCCAAGGATAGTATTTTTACTCTGCTTATAATGGGGGGAAGCATGGGGCTTTCTTATATGAAAAAGTGCTTGAAAAATTTGCTGCACAATACGCATGAATTCAGGGTATTAGTGGTATGCGGCAATAACGATAAGCTTAAAAACGAGCTTGAAGCGAAGTTTGCCGGCAAACAAAACGGCAAGGAAATCATAGTTTACGGTTTTTGCCCCAATATCCCGGAAATCATGGACCAGTCCGACGTGATCATTACCAAGCCCGGCGGCCTGACTGCCACCGAAGCAATCAATAAGAATATTCCGATGCTAATCCCGTTTTATATTCCGGGGCAGGAAGAAGAAAACGCCGAGATTTTGGTCAATGCCGGAGTGGCTATACGTATTACCAAGATTTCCGAACTGAACAAGGTGGTTGACCGTTTCTTTCAAGAACCATCGTTGCTGGAAAACATGCGCCGGAACGCGCAGAAGCTTGCTGCCGAACGTACTCCGGGCAATATCGTCCAGCTCGCCGACAAGCTTATCTCTGCGAAGAAGCAGCAAAAAAGCCTGCAACTGAATGCGTAAATCAATCAAATCACAGCGAATAACATCGTAAAGGGATGGTTAAAGGTCGGGTTATGAAAAAAAGGCAAAAATTTTTAATTCTTGGTATAGCTATTGGGTTACTGCTGGCAGTGGGTTTTGTATGGGCCGTTTCCACCGGTTTAGTTCCAGGGCCTGATTGGCTTCAAGCCAAACAGCCCGATGTGCCTCAAACCGAACAGCCCGGTTCGCCTCAAGATGAAACCGACCCGCCGCAAACAGAACCTGACGTTCCAACCCCGCCCGAGCCGGAATATGTGGACATTACCATAGCCTCGGTCGGGGATATTTTAATTCACAATACTTTGTATTTTGCTGCCTACGATGCAGCGACTCAATCTTACGACTTCAGACCCCAGTTTAAATATGTTAAGCCCCTTCTTCAGGATGCCGATCTCACGATTGCCAACCTGGAAACTACTTTGGGCGGACAGGAAATAGGTTATTCGAGTTACCCGAAGTTTAACACGCCGGATTCAATAGTGGATGCGTTAAAGGATGCCGGAGTGGACATTTTGACCGCCGCGAACAACCACAGGATGGACACAGGGTTAACCGGTTTTTTTAGGACAATTGACGTGGTCCGGGCCAAAGGGTTGGATATCATCGGGGTAAGAGCGAATGAAGCTGAAAAAACTTACGCCCTTAAAGACGTCAAGGGCATAAAAGTGGCCGTTTTAAATTTCAGCTATGCTTATCCGTTGGCCGACGGAGGTTTAAGCATCAACGGGCTGCCGCTGCCGGCCGAAAAAAGCAATCTTATGGACACTTTTGATCCGCAGGATATTAACCAAGCGACGGATGTGCTGGCCCGAAGGATTGCCGAAGCGCGCAGCGACGGCGCTGAAATAGTGATAGTTTGCCTGCATTGGGGTGACGAATACCACAGGTTACCGAACAATTTTCAAAAGCAGCTCGCGGCGAACTTGGTAGAACTTGGCGTAGACGCAATTTTGGGCGGACATCCCCATGTGCTCCAGCCGGCGGTCTACCTGACTTCATCAGACGGACGGCAAGTGCCGGTCTTCTACTCCCAGGGCAATTTTATCTCCGACCAGCGCAAAGAAACAGTCGACAATATTTATACCGAGCAGGGAGTTATTGCGAAGGTCACTTTTCGGGTGGAGAAAAATAACCTAACAAATAATAAACCCACGGTCTTGGTCGCTGAAGCGATTCCGACCTGGGTTAACAAGAAAATCATCGCCAATAGATTTCATTACGAAGTCATTCCGGTAAAACAGGCTTTAGCGGCGCAAGCTAAGCCGGATTTCTCCGAAGAATATCCGCTGCTGAATTCCGCTGATTTGGAGCGAATAAGATTCTGTCTTGAGACAGTGCAGAGCCTTACTCAGGATTTGGAGCTGTCCTCGCCTTCTTTAATCATTACCGAAGGCATCGGAGCGGAAACGGCGGCAAAAACGAATAACTCCGAACCGGTGTTTTTTACGCCGTGAATATCACCTTTTTCGGCCGGAATAACCATACCGGCTTCGATTGTTCGCGTCCGGCCTTGACCTAAGTAATACTCGCCTCTGCCCTGCAAAATAATCCAGACATCATCAGTCTCAGGATGGTAGTGAGCAGGTAACTCTTCGCCCGGAGGAATTACCCAAACTACGGCATTTGTCCTGTCATTCTGATACAAAACGTGTTTGGTAGCCTTAGCTGGAGGTTCGGACGTATAATCTTTGACATAAAAGAACCTGTTTTCCATCCGGCTTTCATTGCCTCCTTTTCAAAAAAATTCCTATACCCAATTCTAATAAAAGGCTACCACGAAACAAAGGTTTTTGCAAGGAAACAATCTCTATTTGGCCAGCCTGTTATAGATGATCGGTTTAATGGTAAATCTCGTACCGTTTTGTTCGGCTTCTTTAGGAGGTTCGTCTTCAGCCGACGTATCCTCGGAATGAGAACTGGCCCCAATGAATTTTGCTCCTTGATCAATTTTCAGGAACTTGGTGGTAATGTCGCCGAATACGCTGCCGCTTGGGCTTATTTCCAACAGGTTTCTGGCAGTGACCTTCCCGTGAATTTCACCTTTTACATAGACATTCTGGGCTTCAATGTCTGATTTGACCTTACCGCTCTCTCCGACGATTAAATCGCCTTTAATAATTATACTTCCTTCCACCTGGCCGTCTATTGTTACATTGGTTGCTGATTTAATATCTCCGGTTATTTGACAATCTTTGGCTATGTAGACCCCGTTTTCACTCATTTCAAATCGCTCCTTAATAAACATAATAAATTAATACACTAAGCCCAATTATATTCTATAAGTAAAGAATATAGCAAAAATTGTCAATTTTGTATAGGTCTTTAGTACTATTTTGTCATTTTTTGTCTATTTGTCAAAAAAGTTAATTTTTAGATTATAAAAACGGGGCAGTTCGAAAAAACCAACTGTCCCGATTTTTTTCCGGATTCTTATTTCTTAAGACTTTAAAGTAATGTCGGACTCTAAATGTGCCGGATAATCGTTGAAAGCAGAACCGCTATTGTGTCAGATCCTATAGTTCTGTCAAACTCTCAAACTCTACCGAAAAGGTGGTGCCTTTTTCGCCGGTTTGGCAATCGATTTTGGCTCCATGTCTTTGCGCTATCTCATAACAGACATACAAACCTAAACCTGTGCCGCTTTCTTTCGTGCTAAAGAACGGAGTACCCAGTTTTTCCAAATGTTCGGGTTTTATTCCGGTGCCCTGATCCTGAACTTCCAAAACGGATTTCGTGTCTTTCTGATAAGTCCTTATAGTTACACAGCCGCCGAAGCTCATGGCTTCCAAAGCGTTTCTGGTTAAGTTAAGGATTATTTGCCGGATTTCATTGCTATTGGCCAGAATATCCGGTGTCTTCTTTAAATCGAATTTAACGGTTTTCCCTTGAGACACAGCATCCGTTTCCAGCAGCGGGGATAGGGTCTTAATGATTGCGCTCAGGTTGCATCTCGTTCTCACACATTCTTTATTTTGAGCTATCGAGTTAAAACCTTGAAGAATGGAATTTGTTCTGTCAATCTCCTCTATCATTAAATCAAAGTATTCTCTGAATTTCTCGTCTTCGGTTTTATTGTACAGGTGCTGTAAAAATCCCCGAACCGTAGTCATAGGTTGGCGGACCTCATGGCTGATAACAGAAGCCAGTTCAACAATGGTATTGAGCTTGTCCAGCTGGGCAATCTCCTTTTCCAGTTTTCTATGCTCTGTCACATCCCGTGCCACGGCGGAAGAACCTATGACTTTTCCGGTATTGTCCCTCATCGGAGCCAGCGTTATAAAAACAGCAACAAGCTGTCCGTCTTTTTTCTGACGAACGGTTTCATAACTATAGGTTTTGCCCTGCTTGATAACATCGATAATATGATCCATTTCTTCCTTTTGTTCGGAAAAGGCCAAGACACGGATGGATTTCCCGATTATTTCCTCTTTGCTGAAGCCGAAAATCTGTTCAGCGGCTTTGTTCCAGCTTTGGATTATGCCATCGGTATCTATAGCATAAATAGCATCCAACGAAGCTTCTATAATAGCTTCGAGCCTAAGCAATTGGGTTTTATAGAAATTCAGATCGTTTTCCAGAGGGCAAAGATTTTCTGTTCCAGCCATGAAACCCCCCTCCCTTTTTCCCCTCTATTATAAAAAGAATAAGAAAAAAGCACAACTCACCCCTATTATTTTAGTTTCATAAGTTATAGTAAGGCGCTTATCTGAAAAATACACCTGCCGATTTGGCCAAGAAAGGGGATATTAAAGATGCTGGCCTACAATTTCGGTTATGGACGGACCGCCAGCGTACTTACAGTAATTTTTCTTATTCTGTTTATTTTAGGAATCGTAATATAAAATAAAAAAATCTAAAGAATATGGTTATATATTTTTACACAAAATATACAAAGAAAAGAAGGGATAACATAGAAATTGACAAAGATGACAGACTTAGATCACGAATAAATACAGGGACGAACTTTAGCGTTCGTCCCTGTATTCGATTCAGGTCAAATCAGGGTCAACTCAATTTGACTGTGATCTTTGTCTGAGAGGACTTTAAAAAAAACGGATCAGGCGCAAGACTCTAGGAAAAATTTTCCGAAGTTTCGGTTAAGCAGAAATTTTGCTCTGTTCTTCAGCAAGCTGGTCCAGAGATTTACCTTTAGTTTCTCTGGTAACAAACAGGTATCCTGCTATTGCTCCGATCACACATGGGATAATGTAGAACAGGAAGGACATCGTGAAGCCAAGACCCAGACCTATTACCGCTCCGGCGACAATCGGCGCCAATGCCCCTCCCAGTCGACCGAAAGCCTGACACCAGGATACGCCGGTATTGCGGAATTCGGTGGGATAACCTTCAGCCATTAGCGGCTGAACAGCGGTAATAGCGTAGTTGATCGCAAAGCCCATGAAAATGTTGGTAAACAGCAGTATCGCAAAATTGGTCGGAGCAAAGGCAACCAGCGCTACTGCACCGGCGGATATAAAGTAACTCATAATCAGGTTCTTGCGTCGTCCTATAATTTCAGCCACAAATCCGGTGGAACAGTTCGCAATAACCGCAGCTCCGTTTTGGGCTATCGCCAAGCCATAAGCGGAAGACAGTTCAAAGCCTTTTTCCAGCATTAAAGACGGCAGCCAGGCGTTAATACCGTAAACGGTGAAGCAACCACAGAAGTAAGTAATCCATACTCCGGCTGTAATTTTGCGATAATCTTTTGTAAACAGCGCTCTCGGTCCGACAATTTTCGGTTTGGGCGGAACAACAAGCAGGTTCGGATCACGTTCCGTAACTTTGCCGGTGGCCGTTTTTTCGATATGCGCTAAGATTTCAAGTGCTTCTCTGTTCCGTCCTTTATTGGCAAACCAGTAAGCAGTTTCGTGCATTTTGAAGAACAAGAAGCAAGCGTATAAGAAAGGAATACCACCAATCAGGTAGCAAAGCCGCCAGCCAAAGACCGGCACAACAGCGGTGGCCACAAGACCCGCTGCAACCCAACCCACGATCATCCAGGCCATACCGAAGGTTATAAACAAAGCCCGGCGGTTAGTAGGCGTGGATTCGGAAAAAATCGTGGTAACGACAGGGATACAAGCACCAAGGCCAACACCGGCCAGAACGCGGAATACAGCAAAGAACGGAAAACTGGGAGCAAAGTAGATCGGTATTGTTAGTAGTGCATATGTTCCTATAGCAAAGGTCAATGTTTTTTTACGCCCAAATTTGTCTGAAAGAATACCGGCAATCGCTCCACCGATAATCAGTCCAAACAAGCTCCAGGAAGACAGACTTCCGGTCTGAACGGCGGATAAGGCCCATTCAGCTTTAATTTGGGGCATGGTGTAAGAAACAATCATATAATCATAGCCGTCAAAAACCATTGCGAAACCAAGGAAGAAGAACACTTTCCAGGTAAATTTGTTAACGCCAAAAGAGTCTATCACTTCGGAAACAGTGTAATTTTTCACTTTCTCATTCACTTTTTTCATTCTCCTTTCGCTAAGTTAAACCCACTTTTACTTAGCTTGATTTCCGAGAGAATAAGGTTAAAATATATAGACGGATGCCATTTTTAGTTAATTGTTGTCCGTAAAGGCAGCCCGATCTGAGGGGCTGCCTTTACATTTACCTTGATTGGGATAGATACGCTTTGCTACCAAAGAAGTTCAGGAAAGGCTGTCCCATACTTATTAAAATTCCTGTGTTTTCAACAAGAGGACTTCCTTAAATTACTTATTTTCTTCTTTCTTTTCGTCTTCCGCCGATACACCCGTTAAATCAGTACCACAATGAGGACACTTTTTTTGTTTTACGCCACCGACGACCGGAATCTTCTTTTTGCAGTTCGGACATTCTATGGGTTTTGCTGCAGATCCTGGTCTAAAGCACATATTGCCACCTCCAGTCCGTATTATAGTGGTTTTTCATTGCCGCTTCTCTGGGTGATTTGGTAACCTTTCATCGGTTTGCCCATAAACTTATTTCCAACAAAATAAATTCCTATTTTGCTGAATTCCAGTTTGGTCATCCCAAGTTCGGCACAGATCTTATTAAAGTCCTTGCCTGCTTCTACCTCGGAATTTAAGAATTTTATTTTCTCATCATCGCTGAGTTTAAGAAATTCTTCTTTTGTCATACCGACCCTCCTCTAAAGAATCCTTTGGCTAAGAGGTATTGGGTTCCTTCCTGAATGATTAGGAAGGAACCCAAGGTTTAGGTTTTAAGGAACAAACATGGCAACTTTAGAGCCTTTTTGAGCCATTTTCTTGGCCAATTCTTCTACCGGGCCATATTCCATAGCCTGACCTAAGCAGTGCAGAACACAGGCCGGTTTTTTGCCTTCTGCCACTCTGTGCTCACAGAGGTTGCAAAGGGCAGTCGGTACCGGGATATAGTTCCATTCCCATTTGTCATCGCTTATTTTCCATGGACGTTCTTCGAGAAGTTTAATACCCCACTTGCCGCGTGGTAGGTTGAGCTCGTTTTTACAAGCAACCTCGCAGCTGTAGCAACCGGTGCAATATTCATAATCTATTAACAAACCATAACCCTTTTTAGCCATTCCTTTTCCCTCCATTCTTTTTTGCGGTTTGCCTTAGTCTTCAGCCTTGCGGACTCTGCAAAGGATACTCTTGAATGTGTCACCGAAGCCAAGTTTACCGATGTGTTTATGCGGCATCAAGGTGTTGATGTTGGACTCCCATACTCCGAACAAGCTTGGTTCTTCGGCGTCTTTCTCTGGGAACCACCAGCCGTGGGCCGCATGGACAACTTTAGGATGAATTGTCGGGGTTACCAGGGCTTTGAATTTAGCCTTGCCGAACATATTTTCAATAATTACCCAGTCGCCCTCTTTAATGCCCAGGCTAGCAGCGGTATCCGGATGGATTTCCATTAACGGATCGGGAACAATCTCACGTAAGCTCGGTACTTGCCTATGCTCCGAATGGAAGGAGGTGTAGAATCTGGCTCCTGTGGTCAGGATCAACGGATATTCTCTTGCCAGCTCCGGTGTGCTGTACGGGCTGTAAGGAGGCTCTTGGTGATATGGAAGCGGATCGTCGCCCCAAGCTTCAAACAGCGTCGAATACAGCTCCACTTTTCCTGTTACTGTGTTGAATCCTGGCTCACCGTCAAATCTCAACAAGCCTTTTTCATATTTCTTATAGGTGTAGCCGGGTTGATAGAGACCCATCTTACGCAGCTCTTCGAAGTCAAAGCCGAGCTCAGGTTTCAATTGATCGCTGAAGAATTCAGCAGCGGAATTCCAAGGCCAGATTTCCGGATAGAGTCTCTTACCGAGTTCGATGCAAACTTCGATATCGGACTTGCATTCTCCGACCTCTAACGCTTTGTTCATAGCGCCGGCAAAGATAGCGTTGCGGCCGTAGTGAGTCAGAACAACGCCGTCGTGCTCAGCGAAGGTCGGCAGAGGCAGGAAGATATCGGCAAAGGCCATTGCGGTCGGAGTCATAAACAGGTCTTGGACTACG
>Ga0134094_1003002_pt1 | contig 13220 bp, 12 predicted proteins | sample 5_1taG_FD_94458 | JGI IMG/M metagenome (GOLD analysis project Ga0134094, IMG submission 94458) | Switchgrass degrading microbial communities from high solid loading bioreactors in New Hampshire, USA - 5_19_20_110_A1 metaG | ecosystem: Engineered > Bioreactor > Semi-continuous > Anaerobic >... | reverse complement strand
TACGAACTGGCCGAGTCCGTATCTCTGATTCAATGTCTTTGTGATTGCCGCCGTCAACGTGGTCTTGCCGTGGTCTACGTGGCCGATGGTCCCGATGTTGACATGGGGCTTCGTTCTTTCAAATTTAGCTTTTGCCATTTTTTCATTCCTCCGTTTGATACCCTTCAGTATGGTTTGTGTCGGTACATCCTGACTGCCCGTCATAAAAAGTATCACTAATAAAAATTGGAGCTGTTGAGCAGGTTCGAACTGCCTACCTCTTCCTTACCAAGGAAGTGCTCTACCTACTGAGCTACAACAGCAAATTTGGAGTCATGCGGCGTTCAGGTGTTTTCGCTGCACTTGTCCGACACAAATGATATGGTACTATATTTGCCTGCCAATGTCAAGAGATTTCAAATCTTTGACGCAGAATTTCGATTTTTCGGCGCAAGGTCATGAACGGACGTTTTCTGATTTCGGCAAATCGTCATCGTCCCAAATACAGTTCCAGTTTTCGCTTGGTCCTTTGAATCGCATTATCGATGGCTTTCGGCGACTTTCCGGTAATTTCGGCGATCTGGGTATAAGACTTTCCTTTCAGATATTCGTTCCAGACGGAGAGTTCAAGATCGCTGAAGATTTCCGCACCGTTGCCTTCAATAAAGTCCATTTCTTCCTTCAGCAGAAAAAGGGCTTCAGGATCGGTATTGCTGTCGGAGGATAAGGTTTCTTCCAGCGTGGTGTCCGGTTCCGAATCCGACAGCGGCCGGCTCAGCGAAACCGAGGTGTTCAGCGGCGAATGCTTCAGCCGGGTCGCCCGCTTGACGGCGGTAATGATCTGGCGGTTGATGCAGATCTCCGCAAACGTGTGAAAAGAGGCCGCCTTAGCTTTATTATAACTCCGGATGGCTTTAAAAATTCCTATCATGCCTTCCTGGACGATATCTTCGCTGTCGGCTCCCACCATAAAGTATAGATGCGCCTTGCTTCTGACCACATCCTTATACTTTCTGATCAGATATTCTTCCGCGTTTTCATCGCCACCTTGCGCAAGAGAGACCAGTGTTTCGTCGTCCAATTCCGCATAGTTGATCTTCCTTGATGCGGTTTCGTTCCTTTCCGTAATCTGTCCCATTTTCCCCTTTACCTTTTCCATCCTATATCGTGTTTTTTGAGTTTTTTCTCTGTCTTCTGACCTCATACATCAATACGGCGGCGGCGTTTGACGCGTTCAGCGATTCGAGCTTTCCCGACATGGGAATGGACAGGCTGAAATCGCATTTCTTCTTTACGACTCTGCTGATGCCCCGGCCTTCGGACCCGATGACCAGCGCCAGGCTCACGTTCAGATCTGCGCTGTCATACTCGGCCCCGTCCATGTCGCATGCTCCGATCCATACGCCCGCTTCCTTGAGTCTGTCTATGGCCGAAGCAAGGTTGGAAACCCTCGCAACGGGAACATATTCAACGGCCCCGGCGGACGTCTTTGCAACCGTGTCGGTAATGCCGACGGCCCTGTGCCTGGGGATGATGACTCCATGCGCGCCCGCGCCGTCCGCCGTGCGCAGGATGGCGCCCAGATTGTGCGGATCCTCAATCCCGTCAAGAATGATGATAAACGGAGCTTCTCCCTTCCTGCGGGCCGTCTCCAGAATATCCTCCACCCCGCAGTACACAAAGTCGGAGACATACGCGATGACGCCCTGATGAGCTCTTCCGCCGGAAATCCGGTCCAATGCGGATTTTTCAACGAACTGGCAGTGCAGATCCCTGTCCCGCGCCATTCCGATAAGCTTCTTGATGGATCCTTCCGCATCTTTTAATATGAGCAGTTTATCGATTTCCCTGCCGCTCTTCAGCGCCTCCATGACCGGATTTCTGCCAAGGAGCAGATTCGAAGCCCCGGAGGCTTCGGCCGCCGGCTTCTCAGTAGACAGTTTTCCCGCCGCCGGCTTCTCCGCCGACTGGTTTCCCTTCGCCGGTTTCCCTGCTGCGGGCTTTGCGGCGGCTTGTTTTTTCACTGCAACGGATTTTCGCTGCATTTCAGTCCTGGATCTACTGGCCTTATTTCCTTTTGTACTTCGTAAACCGGTATTCGATCCCGTTTTCGCTCTGGACCTCGCTTTCGCCGACAAGCTCTACATCCTCTCTCTCATCAAGGTTTTCAAAATGCGCGTCCGCCTGAAAGCATCCGGCGATCTTTGTCACCAGATACTCGCTGCACCGGGGCAGGAACTGCCGGTAGATCTCCGCGCCGCCGATAATGAAAACATCGTCCGTTTCATAGTCCTTCAGGACGTCGGAAAGCTCGTCCATATTCCGGCAGACAATGCAGCCCTCCGGCTGAAAATCCGGGTTTCTTGAAAGCACGATATTCACCCTGTCTTTGAGGGGCTTTTTTCCCGGAAGCGACTCGAAGGTCTTTCTCCCCATGACCACTACCTTGCCCGTGGTCTTTTCTTTGAAATATTTCAGATCGCCGGGCAGGTTGCAGAGGAGGCACCCGTCTTTTCCTATCCCCCAGTTATTATCGACTGCTACTATGGTTTTCATGCTTCCTGCTCCTCGTTCGTATTCGGTGCCAAAACTGTTTTGCGTTCGCGTCAGAAGTTTATTGCCGTATTTTAACTTTTTTCAAATTATACCATACAGATCCCCTTTTTAAAACCGGTAATTGCACTCCATGAATATAGATATCAAAACCCATAATAAAGAGCACCTCTCTTCTTATTATGGGTTTTTACATTATTATATATATATTATGGGTTTTTATATTGCCGCGCTTTATACCGCCACCGGGATCCCTTTAATCTGCGGGCCGGCCTGGTAGTCTTCCACGGCGAAATCATCCACGGTAAAATCATAAAAATTCTTTATATCGGGGTTCATTTTAAACTTCGGCGCCGGATAGCGGGGCCTGCTGATCAATTCCTTCACCAGAGGGATATGCCTGTCGTAGATATGAGCGTCCGCAATGACATGAACCAATTCTCCGACTTCCAGATCGCTCACCTGGGCAAACATATGCACCAATACGGCATATTGCACGACATTGAAGTTGTTCGCCACCAGAATATCCTGGGAGCGCTGGTTCAGGATCGCATTGAGCCGGTTCCCCGTTACGTTGAAGGTTACGCTGTAGGCGCAAGGGTAAAGGGCCATCTCGTGAAGGTCCTGATGATTATAAAGATTTGTCATGATTCTTCTGCTGTAGGGATTGTGCTTCAGATCGTAGAGGACGCGGTCCACCTGATCGAATTCCCCTTCGGGGTACTTGTGCTTCACTCCCAGCTGATAGCCGTAAGCCTTGCCGATGGAGCCCGTTTCGTCCGCCCAGGCGTCCCAGATATGGCTGTTCAGATCCTTGATGTTGTTGGATTTCTTCTGCCAGATCCACAGCAGCTCGTCAATGGCGGTTTTCACCGGCGTGGGCCGCAGGGTCAGGGCCGGAAATTCCTCCGCCAGATTATAACGGTTTACCACCCCAAATTTCTTAATCGTATGGGCGGGCGTGCCGTCCTCCCATTTCGCGCGAACCGCCTGTCCTTCCGAGGAAAAGCCGTTTTCTAGGATATCCCGGCACATTTCTACAAAAATATCATCTGCTCTGCTCATTTGCCAGCGTTAACCTCCATTCGATCCTAAACTCTTATTTTCAATAAGGCTGACGGCTCGGCCGATCACCGCTTCCATCCGCTCATGCCGCTCCGACAAGTACAAAAACCCGATCAAGGCTTCGAAGGCCGTCGCCCATTTATACTCGACGGGATCGGCGTTTTTCGGTTTCGTTGAGATCTTTTTGTTGCGGGCCCGTCTGACGAGGCTTTGTTCCTCCTCCGTAAGCTCGTCCATCATGGCTTTGATTGCGAAGGCCTGGGCGTCAGCCCTTACAAACCGGACGGCTTCACGGTGAAGCAGGTCCGCGTTGACCTGTCCTTTTTCTATGACATGGTTCCGGATGCAGGTTTCATAGACGGAATCGCCAAGAAATGCCAATACCGTGGTATTCATAAACGCTACATTCTTTTTATCCATATCTTTCCGATCCCGCCGCCTGTTAACCGGCATGTCCGGATTGATTGTCCGTGCGCGGTCCTGTCAAGGCGTAAACCTCCTTCGACACTCAAATACGTGCTACTAAACGCTAACAGAAGTTTACCATAATATGCGTCGGATTAAAATAGAAAAGTGGCTTGACACAATGCAAAAAATTATCAGATATTCACAGATTATGGTATAATGTGAAATATGATGAGCCTATGGGTAATGGTTGAAGGAGGACATGGATGCAGCTCCAATACAATCCGATCATTTGGATTTACCTTGCCGTCGCGTCGGTGTTGCTCTTGCTGGTCACGTATGCGGCTTGTAAGCGAGTCGCCGAACATTTATGGATCATCATGCAGATAATGGTAATCATATGGTGCCTTGGATTTGCGCTGATGGTGTCCACATCGGACCCGGGATTGGCCAGTTTCTTTTATGTGGCAACCAATGATTTTGTCGGGCTGAAGACGCCGGTTGTATGGTTTTTATGGGCCTTGTCCGTGACAGGCAGGCAGTATTGGATCACCCGCGGAAGGGTGGCGGCGCTCTTTGCCTTGCCGGTTGTCACCGATTTACTGAATCTGACAAACTCCGTGCATAATTTGATTTACCGCCGAATGTGGCTGGATACCTTGGATGGTTATCCGTTATTGCAGTTTGACAGCGGCCCGTGGTTTTGGGTGATAACCTCCTATTGCGGCCTGGTGCTTTTGGGAGTGATCATCGTTCAGGCCAAACCCGCCCTGAACCGGCAGCTTTTGTATCGAAAACAGGCTCTGACCATAGCCGCCGCTACGGCCGGGGTTCTGATCTATATCGCATATATCATCACCGTGAATGCAATACCCCAAATGATGTTTAAAACCTATGATTTCACACCGGTTGTGATCGGTATTGCCGCCATTTCGACAGCACTCATCTTTCGCTTCCGGGCTCAGGAAGCCGTTCCGGTTCCGCGCAGCGTAGTAATGGAGAAAATGTCCAGCGCCGTTTTGATTCTGGACAACCGCAACCGGATCATGGATATCAATCCTGCGGCAGAGGCGTTTTTCGGAATTAAAGCGGCAAAAGTCGCGGGCCAGGCTATGGAAGAGGTTTTAAAAGACTGGCCTGAACTGGCCGCGGCCGGCAGGGAAAAATCCGCCGGCCATTATGAGTTTTCCCGGGATGACCGGTATTACGACGTCTCTTTTTCCAGCCTGAACGTCGGAAGAAATGCCGCGGGTTACATCGTGATCGTCCAGGACATCACGGAGAATAAAGCGGTGGAAGCTCAGGTAATCCAGCAGCAGCGGGCTTTGCTCGTCTTGGAGGAAAGGGCGCGGCTGGCCCGGGAGCTCCATGACAGCCTGGGACAGGTTCTGGGTTATACCGGAATTCAGATCCAGGCGATAAGGGATCTGCTCAAAGCCGGTTCGCTCTCCGCCGCCGATGAAAACCTGGCTCGCCTGTCACAGGTGGTTGCGGAAGCCAATACCGAAGTAAGAGAGTTCATTTATGAAGTAAAGACCACTCTGCTTTTTAAAGAGGGCTTTTTTACCGCTTTGCAGCATTATCTGACCCACTTTGAAGAAAACTTCCAAATCAAGACGGAAATGCAGAATCCGGATAATCTCACCGAGGATGAACTGAATTTGCTGACCGGAGTCCAGCTTTTCCGGATTATACAGGAAGCTCTCGCGAATGTCCGCAAACATGCCCGGACCGGCAAAGCGACGATTGCCTTCCGAAAAAAGGACAGGCAAATCGTCGTCACGATAGCCGACGACGGGATAGGATTCGATCCCGGTAAGCTTGCGGCTGACCAATCCTCCTTCGGTCTGCAGGTTATGCGTGAACGGGCGGAACAGATCGGCGGGAAAATACGAATCGACTCCGCGCCGGGACGGGGCACCGCCGTAAAAGTTATCATTCCCCGCTTTAACGAACCGCGCGAAGGGACGGAGCCCGAAAGCCGCGATGCCGGCGGCACGACAAAAGACGCTAAAACCAGGGTCTTGCTGGTTGACGATCATGCTCTGTTCATGGAAGGGGTGCAAAACCTGATCCAGCCCAAAGGATATGAAGTCGTCGGCACGGCGAGAGACGGTATGGAAGCTTTGGAAAAAGCCCGTTTGCTGCATCCGGATATGATCCTGATGGATCTTCAGATGCCGCGCTGCAGCGGCCTCACGGCAACCAAGCTGATCAAAGCCGAGATGCCGGAAATCAAGATCGTGATTCTGACTGTGTCCGACCGTGAGCAGGATCTTTTCAAAGCGATTCAAAGCGGGGCATGCGGCTATCTCCTGAAGGGCCTTCGGGCGGAAGAGTTTATCAATCAGCTTAACGGCCTGGCGTCCAACGCAGCCGTCATCTCGCCGGAGATGGCCGTTCAGGTATTGGAGGAATTTAAACGAAACGAACAGGGCTTGCAGCAGGACACGGATTCCAGACCGGCGGGGCCCGAAGAGCGCCTTTCCAAAAGACAGCTTGAGATCCTGTCGCTTGTGGCGAGGGAGTACACTTACAAGGAGGTGGCGTCCCGGCTTTTCATAAGCGAAAGGACTGTGAAATATGAAATGGCCGATATCTTAAGAATCCTTCACCTCCAGAACCGCCGCCAGGCGATCGAATACGCGCGGAAGACCGGGTTGGGAGCGGATATGGAGGACAGGGTCCAGAAATCAAAAGGCGCCAGATAGATTCCGCGTTGTTTATTAAAAAGGCAATCCCGATTTGTTTCTGGGATTGCCTTTTCCGCATTTTTCTGCTTGTTTTGCCCCTTTTTTGCCTTTTTCGTCATGATTTGCCCTATCTTTGCCCCCTTAAAAAAGGCTTGTTTATTATAATTGTAATAAAAAATACAAGCAGACATTTCATAATCTGGCGATAAGGAGTATCAGCCCATGGAGAACATGCCCGTTGTAGTTCTGCTTGATCATAATACCCTTGTTAAGAGCAGGATCAGGAACATTTTTAAGGATCAGGACGTCAAGATCTATGAAGCGTACGACAGCAGGGAGCTTCTGAGAATCCTGCATGTGCACAACAATAAGATCGATCTGGTTGTCACCGAAATCGATAAGAATGACGATTATAACGGACTAGACATTATTCGTCTTGTTAAATCCAGGAGCAGCAGCATTCCCGTGGTCGTTCTGTCATCCGTAAGCAGAAAGGAAGTGATCGCCGAATGCCTGCTTGAAGGCGCGTCGGATTATATATTAAAGCCCTTCCAGGACGAATATCTGAAGGCAAAGCTGCTAAAGTACATCAATTTTGAAAACCTCATGGAATCCGCGGTGGTGCAGTTCAATCTGAAGAATTATCTGGAAAGCGAAATCTACAAAGCGAAGAAAAAGAATTATTGTTTTTCTCTCCTGAAGGTGCAATTTGACTCCTGCACCGAAGATGAATCCTCTCCTCCGAAAAACGGATTCCGGTATTACGACGAGCTGCTGTACAAGGAAATGAAATCCTTATTCTGGGAATCGGACCTTTACGTCCGGCTTGGCCGGCAATGCCATCTTGGGATTTTCCCGTTCTGCGGCCAGGAGAATGAGGAGATCATCATCGAGAAGATAAAATTCGGATTTGAAAGCTGCAAATCCATAGAGCCCGGGCTCAGAGATTATACCATTAGCCATTCCTTTGCAGCCTTTCCGGCCGACGGGGAAACCGCAGCCGAGCTTTTGAGCAATCTGGCCCGGAGTGACCGGAAAAAATCCTGAGCTTTTCAAATATTTGCTAAAATTTCCTCTTGCCGCTATCGGGCAGAGCGATTATAATTAGGTTTAAGTTTTGTTGTATAATTGTATATGGTGTAAAATCATGGGCAAATCAGTCGAAAGGCTGAGACGCAAAGTAAGGAGCCTAAGGCGCGCTTGCGCTATGGCAGTCCGGCTGCAAGTTTTTGCAGCCGTTTTTTATTAACTGAAATGCCCGATTTGGCAAAGGAGATGGTAGCATTGAGTCAAGCCTGGTCACGCAAAGAAATGGGGAAATCAATCAGGACTTTCATCGGCATTTTGATCTGTCTCATTTTGGCTCTAGTACTGGTAATCAACATCACCCTGATCGTGCGCTCGTATGTAAATCCCGAAGAAGTTCCTTCTTTTATGGGGTACAAGCCCTTTATTGTGCTGTCGGGATCCATGGCGCCGGAGATCATGCTGGGAGATCTGATTATAACCAAAACCGTAGATCCGGAAGAAATCGCAGTGGGGGATATCATATCGTTCCGGACGCGGGAAACCATTGTGGTATCTCACAGAGTGACGGAGGTCAGGACGGAAGACGGTTTGGCATTTCTCACAAAAGGGGACGCGAATACCGGGGCCGATCTGGGAGCGGTTCGCCCGGAAGATGTTGAGGGCAAATACATATTCCGAATCGCAGGCTTGGGCCGCCTGGCCATGTTCCTGCAGACTCCCCTTGGATTACTGGTCTTCGTGGTCATCCCGCTTTGCCTTTTCATACTCTATGACGTGCTGTCAAGGAGAGTAAGGGGGAAGAGAGAAAGAAGCCGCGAAGCCGAGCTCGAAGCCGAACTGGAAGCCCTGAGAGCGGCGATGGCCGCCAGGGAATCGGAGGGCGGAGGCAAGGAAAACGGCGCATGAGAATTGTTTTCATGGCTCGCTCGAGAGTTTTTGACATAAACACCGGTTAACACAATGAGATTAAAGTAATGCCCGAATATGGGAAAGAAAGGGAGGTTATTATGACAATCAGTAAAAATGTATGGAAAATCGCGGCGCTTCTGCTGGTACTGAGCTTGATTACCGCGGCGATGATTTCCGGCACTTTCGCAAGGTATACAAGCACGTTTGCGGGAGAGGATACCGCACTTGTGGCGAAATGGGAAATCACCGGAGGAAGCGGGGACGGGTTTGCCGTTAACGGTGACAAACTCATTCTCGATTTATTCAAGCATCAATACGACGTAAATGTTATGAACTCGAAGGACGGAGTCTATATCATAGCGCCGGGAGTCGAAGGGGAATTCGACGTTGTGCTTGCAAACAACAGCGACGTGGCAGCGGAGGTTACTTTTGATATTGACGTAACCGGAAGCGCTGTAGACGTGCCCATCGTATATACATTAGAGAGTGCAAATTATAACAACGTCGCCGATCTGGAGAACGCGCTCAACGCGTTGTTTGCCAATATCGGGACCGGAGATACAATAACGGCAGACGTCTCCTGGAGCTGGCCCCTTGACGGAAATGACGCCAAAGATACCGAACTCGGCCTTGCGTCCGCGGCAGCTTCCGACCGTGTCTCCTACGGTCTTGTCATTAAAGCAAACGCGAGGCAAATCGCTCCGGCAGAATAAGATCAGTATTCGCTCATCGTAAAATCGCAGCACGATTCGGAAGCAGGAGATGCGGATGAAACAGGAAAGGTATTCAGGCAGAAAGGATTATACCGAGAGAAGTATTTTCCTGCTTCTCATGATAACGATCCTGGTCTTTTACATAGCGATTCCGCTTTACGGCGTTATCCGTGATGAGCAGCAGGGCGATGCGATCTTCAGAATTGAGGATCCCGTTTCCGGCGTGAGAGAAACCCTGCCGGACGGTATGATCGACTTTTTCTTTCCATCGGTCAGATCAAAAGAAATCTCTGTACCGGTCATCCAGATCTTTGATTTGGAAGGCACGGTGCTCTACAGCGATAAAACGCCTTACGCAAACGGAATCGTTGAACTCAGGAGCACGCCGCGGCGTACAAGAACCGATGAAACCGGATATTTCATATTCAAAAATGTGGAGGCGGGAGAGCACACGGTCCACGTGATCGATGATTCCGGGAATGTAGCCGCAAGCTGCGGCATCAATATCACAACCGACGGAAATGCGGGCAGCCACGTGATTGAAAGCAGATCCGGCGGCATTTATGTAATCCGCATCCCTGTAAACGTGAAGGTGCTGGAAATTCGACTGGTGCTGGAAACCGGAGAGGATGGAAGCATAACCGGGATTCACAGCATTGAAGTCGTAAAAATGGAGACCTCGCCGGAACCGCCGGAAGAGGAAAAGCCGCCGAAACCGGCAGGGCTTGAGGTGCCTGAAACCCCCGCGCCGCCGGAGGGGCCTTTCCCGGGCACCGGTTCTCCCGGATCCATACCCGGAGGCGGCCCCGGAGGAGGCGGGAGCCCTGGAGGCGGAGTCCCCGAGGATCCGGGTACCGGGCTATTCCAGTTTTCCGTTTATGACAGCAGGGTTTCCTTTGGCAGAGAGGCCGCTCAGATCAATATATTCGGGACGGATAAACGTCTCGCGCCGGGAAGGAAGGGAAGCTATCGGTTTACCATAGACAACACGCAAAACAGCTTCAAGTCCCTCTATACCGTGGAGTTTATAGCCAAAGACAACCTTCCTGAGGGCATGAAGATTCCGGTGGTATACCGGTTGAAAGCGGGAAATTCCTATGTGGCCGGCGATGAGGATACCTGGTGTGATCCGGATCAACTTGATCAGGACCGGATTATCGAGGGGAAAAGCAGCGTTGTCTACACCCTGGAATGGCAATGGCAACCGGGCGAAAACGACAATCTGTACGGGAAATTGGCACGAAACGCGGATTATTCATACAGCCTCCGCATAAAGGTAACGGCGCAGCAATACAAGGATTGATACGGAGAAGGTTTAACTTGAGCAAAAATCGGCATATTCGGATCATATCGATAATAATAAAAATTGCCGTCATAAGCCTTCTTGCAGCCATATTGATCGGCAACCTGTATCTGATATGGGCTCAGCTTGCCGATAAGGACCGGCTGCCCAAAATCTTCGGATTCGCCCAGATCGTTGTAATATCGGGCAGCATGCAGCCTTATATTGAACCCGGGGACCTGATCGTCATAAGGGAGCAGGATGATTACGGGGAAGGCGAAGTCGTAACTTACCGGAGAGGGCGGATCCTCATCACCCATAGGATCATCGGCATCACCGAATCCGGCGTTATTACAAAAGGCGATGCAAATAATGCCGCCGACGAACCCATCGAGCTGTCTGATATCGAAGGGAAAGTTGTGCTTCGGATACCCGGTGTCGGGAACATGATTCTGTTTTTAAAGAAACCTGCGGGTATCCTTGCCGTTTCATGTTTCATTCTCCTGCTGTACGGCCTCTGGCGCGCGGTACAGACAATGAAGCATGGGAAAGGAAGGGGATGATCATGAAAAACCGTTTGCACATCTATATTACATATATCGCGTTGATATCCCTTCTGATGGCGGGTATCTCCATGTCGCGCTTTGAAACGACCATGACGGGAAGCGGAGAAGCCCTCGTCGGCCGGCCTGTTATTGACTGCGTTCCTATCAGCGCGGAGCTGAACGGCGAACCGGTTGCCATGAGCGGCGGCGAAATCGACATCAGCGGTCTTACCGCCGGCGACGAGCTGGTTTATCGGTTTTCCGTCAACAATTTCAAAGGCGACATCACCAATGAAATATTATTGAAATACAAGGTTTCAGTAAGCTTTGATCCGGATCCCCCGACGATTCCCCTTACATGGACCATAACGCCCGAGGCTTTCTATCCGTCCGCAGGCGGTGGCTGGACGCTCATGGGGTTTGAGCCGGCGGTAGCCCACGGCTATACGCTGACCGTTCGCTGGGATGAGTCGAAAACGGATCCGGCGTTTTTGAATCGGCAGCAGTCGCTGCGGCTTAAAATCGAAGCCGAGCAGACAGTGAACGCCGAAGATTGACGTTTTGAGTCAGGGCGTTCGGGTTTCAATGCCGGTATTGAAACCTTTTAAATTTTTGTGGAGAATTCGGAAGGAAGGCGGTTGTTATTGAAGGGATGAGAAGGCATCGGACTGTAAATAAGGCTTTAAACGTCCTTATCCTGGTACTCCTTGCGCTCTCTTTGGCGACAGCGCCTCTCGCCGTTTGGGACATGTCCTACGCAAAATACGTACTGGATCCGATTGAATATAACATTACCTTGCATTCGGCGGAGACATACAAGGTTGCGTCCATCGGGGCCATCGACGGCATAGCCCGAGTGGGAGAAACCCTGACGGCGGGGCAATTGACGCCCGCGGAAGCCACCGTTGCGTACCAATGGCAGCGCAGCGGCGATTCGGGTGCTTCCTATCAGGATATTGAAGGAGCCACATCCGCTTCATATACGCTTACGGCAAGCGATTATAACAGTCTGATCCGGGTGACCGCCACCGGCTTCGGGTCCTATTCGGGTACTGTGGCAAGCGTTGAAGTCGGCCCCGTATCCGCCGGATATATTACAGCCATCGGACCCGTTACAGGATCCGCCGAAGTCGGAGAAACCCTGACGGCGGGGCAATTGACGCCCGCGGAAGCCACCGTTGCGTACCAATGGCAGCGCAGCGGCGACGTGGTGGGACCGTACCAGGACATTGCCGGCGCCACATCAAATACCTATACGCTTACCCCCAGTGACGACAGCTGTTACATCAGGGTTGCCGCAACCGGAACGGGCGCATATACGGGTACGGTTGCAAGCGCTGCAATCGGTCCGGTGAAAACGCCGACCATACCGGTTACGGCCATCGGAGCCATCAGCGGCATGGTTCGGGTGGGAGAAACCCTGACGGCCGGCCCCCTGGTTCCTGAAAACGCCACGGTTTCATACCAATGGGAAAAAAGCGCCTCCGAAGCGGGACCCTATCGGGATATCGCCGGAGCTATCGGAAGCGCCTACACGCTAACGGAAGACGACCTCGGATGCTATATCCGGGTTAGGGCGACCGGAACGGGAGGCTATTCGGGCACGGTAATCAGCCCCCATGTCGGGCCGGTGGAAAAGCAGCTTAAATCCGTTGTGTCCATCGGCATAAGCGGTTTAACGCAAGTGGGAGCCACCCTGACGGCAGGACCCCTGGTCCCGCAGGGCGCCACGGTTTCATACCGGTGGGAGAGGAGCGCCTCTTTAGAGGGACCCTATCAGGTTATCGCCGGAGCAACCGGCATTACCTATACGTTAACGGAAGACGATTTCGGATGCTATATCCGGGTGAAGGCGACCGGAACGGGAGATTATTCAGGCACGGCGACCAGTCCCCACATCGGGCCGGTAGCGGCCGGCCAGATCACCGCCATCGGTCTCATCAGCGGAACCACCGTTTCAGGCCAGACGTTGACTGCGGGTACGCTGACGCCGTTCGGGGCGACAGCGACCTATCAGTGGCAGAGGTCTGACAGCACCGGATCCTTT
>Ga0134094_1003000_pt1 | contig 13227 bp, 10 predicted proteins | sample 5_1taG_FD_94458 | JGI IMG/M metagenome (GOLD analysis project Ga0134094, IMG submission 94458) | Switchgrass degrading microbial communities from high solid loading bioreactors in New Hampshire, USA - 5_19_20_110_A1 metaG | ecosystem: Engineered > Bioreactor > Semi-continuous > Anaerobic >... | reverse complement strand
TGTTGCCGCCCGAGGTGCCCACGATGTGCGTAAACGCGTAGTGCACGTTGTAAAAGTTGAGGCTGGCTGAGAAATTCGGGTCGGTGGGACCGGCGAAGAAGTTGAGACAGCCGTCTTTGCAGAGTATGCTGTCGCCCTGTTCGACGACCGACCTGACGGGCGCCATCACCAGCACGTCGTTGTAACCTTTGCCGCCCGAGAGCGCCATCAGCTTCTCGGTGCTGCCTTCCTCGCGGGTGTTGACGTAGTGCAGCTCAACGCCGCAGCGCCTGGCTTCTTCCACGGTGTAGATGCGCGCCGCGCGCTCAAGACGGGCTTCGTCGATATCGGTGACGACGAGCAGCCGCGGCCGGCGGTCGCAGTGCAGCGCGTAGTCGATGGCGCCGAGACCCATGGGGCCCACGCCGGCGAGTATCGCCATGTTGCCGCCTTCTACGATGCCCATGTCGTGGCCGTAGGAGCCCTGGCGGGTGTGGTAGAACGCGTGGAAAGTACCCACGATACAGCTCATCGGCTCAGCCAGCGAGCCGTAGAAGAACGCGTCGGATTCGAATTTAAACAGGCAGTCCATGATAACCGCTTCGGGCGGGATGATGATGTAAGTAGCGTCCCCGCCGCAGTAGGGATACGAATAGCCGGGCGCGTCCTGGGAGCCCTTGTAGTTGAACGCCGGCTGGATGGAGAATTTGTCACCCGGAGCGAACATGTCGCGCCATTTTTCTCCCACTTCCACTATCTCGCCGCAGAATTCGTGCCCCAGTATGGTGGGATTGGTGGCCACGTCGTCGGGGATGCGCTTGTGATCCGGCCCCTGCTTGGCAGCTTTATAGGAAGACATGCAAAGGCTGTCTGACACGACTTTCGCGAGTATTTCGTCCGGCTTGATGGGCGGCAGTTCGAATGATTCCAGCCTTAGGTCGTTTTTTCCGTAGATTCTGACAGCTCTGGTTTTCATGACAGTCTCCTTAAAAAATATAATGGCCGGCTGGCGAGCCGGTTTTCATTCATCACCAGGCAACTCTCGTAAGCAAATGTTGTCGACTAACTTAGGCTAAGCATAATTATATACGGCGCGGCTGATGAAAGTCAAGCTGAGGCGGCTGCGCGCCCGGCCGGATCCCGCAGGCACTGTTCGTTTGATCGTACTCCTGCCGCCGTATGCTGAAGCTGTCAGAAAATCGCAAGAGGTTTTGATATGTGGTTTCTGCTCGCTCTGTTATTCCCGGTCTTTGTGCTCTCTTACCTAGTGAAACGCAGCAAATAAGTAAGAACGTCGATAAAGAAAAATCCCGCGTCAATACGGGATTTGGAGCCGCTAATCTTGCCATGGATGGACCCCGTGCACACCACATCAATATAGACTGGCTTCTACGACTTCTGTTTGTTCCGGAGTCGCTGTTGGCTCTGGAGTCATTGTCGGCTCTGGAGTCTCTGTCGGTTCCGGAATCGCTGTCGGCGCCGGAATTGGTGTCGGCTCCGAAGTCTCTGTCGGTTCCGGAGTCGCTGTTGGCTCATCAGGTACTTTATTTATGTCTTCATCGGGAATATTCCGTACGCCGGCAACCATTTCTATTTGTAATTTTTTTGTATCCTTGAGCCATGCTACGGTTTCATTAACAAACGACCCCTTTATCCAAGACATAAAACGGCCAACAATGGGAATCCTGGCAACATATTTTGCGCTTACTTTTTTTAGTTTCCATCCGTCAGACCAACGGTCCGCTTCTTCGTTTGCGTCGCCTTTAGTGACAATTTCGCCATCCTCTTTTATCTCGACGATCCTATGAGTTAAAAGCTTGTGATCTTTTGTTTGAAAAGTCACGATGTCCCCGACTTTAACCTGATCGGGATCGACCCTGACAATCATGATTAAATCTCCGCTTTTAAATACGGGGGTCATACTATCGCTTGTCACCAGTATGAGTTTATAAAAACTGTTATTAACCGCAACGCCATAAGCGATAAAGGCCAGAAACAGGAATAACAGACTTCCCAAAACGGTCAGTACGATTTTTATCAGCGGCGTTTTCCTTGATGGCGAAGTGTTGTTATTTCTATCATCCAAGGCTGATCACTCCTTTTCGCTTAAATAAAGGCAAGGGCAATTTATTCATCAAATTGCCCTTGTTTCTCCCTTTTGGTTTTTAATTAATATTAGAGGGGCTCGGTCTGACCCAATTCAAACGTTATATCCAGCGTGAAAGAATCTCCCATTGCCAGGTTGTCCAGATGAGGCTGGGTCCAAGGGGTGGGCGGCGGATAAGACGCAGTAAACCAGAAAGATTCTACTACGATATTAAGCTCAGAACCGGCAGGCATCAGTTTGTTCAGATTGCTCCACTTAATTTTATTATTTGAATTGAGTATATCAAAACCTTTTCCGTTGCAAATCAGCACATCCCCATCTGAGGGATGATATTCCTCATCACCGTTATTGTCGATAAAAATTCCAAAGTAAACCCGATCTTGAAGTTCACCAACGTCTTCAGTTACATCCCCAGCCTCGCGTTCAGGATCCAATATGCCATTCTCATAGCTTGTTATAGCAATATCCGATATGTCAAGGTATCCGTCTATGGTACCGTCATTTTTCAGCACATATGTCTTTGTTAGCCCGCTATCAGGTACCATATTGTCGATTTCAAACTTGACCACGTTTGTGTCTTCACCATCAATTTTAAGATCCAGCGACCCGGCCGTAAAACTGTTGCCATTCGATGTCTCGTAGTCATAGAACCAAGCACCCGTGGTCAGAGCTGAAACCGTTCCGACCACAACCAGTGACAATACGAAGATTAATGCTGCACACCACAGTAGCTGCTTTTTTGTAATGTTGATTCCTACGATTTTCATTTCCTTTCCCTCCCTTTCTTTTTTTGAAAACCGCTTCCAATTAAAGAAATCTGATTACAAAAAACTATTTACTTGTGTACCATCATTAACCGTATATATGGAGTTTCTATTATTATTTTAATATGTATAAATATTTTGTATATGACTAATATTGTCTATTCTGTACTTGTTTTGTCGTATATTTGTATATTGAGTCGAAGTCAAGTGATACTATATTTTTTATTCCCAGATTTTTCCGAAAATAAAAGCATCGCGTATCATGTTTATTCAGGATTTTAAAGGGCCGTCGTGATGGTTAATGCGGGCGAAATTACGATTTAACATTTTGAACCAAAAGATCATGGTTATTAAGCAATTAAAGAAGCCCGGAAACTTTTTGTCAGGATTTCCGGACTTCTTCTGGAGTTGAAGCAATAGTTCGCAAAATAGCATGTCTATACTGCCCCACATGAATCTAGTTCTCTGATTAAACATAGAACAACAAAAGTGCTGCTGAGAATAACACGCCTGATATAATTTAGCTTATCAACCTAAATTGAACAACTCGTTAGTTATTTCATTACTAGTTGTCAATAGTTCATTAAGCATGCTATCAAAAACATCTTGTTTAATGTAATTGTCAATCGGGCCGGTCAGTCCGATAGCAGCAATCGGATTTTGTAAATAATCATAGATGGGTACGGCCAAACATCCAATACCCAATGCATACTCTTCGAAATCCGAGGCATAACTTTGTTTTGAAATCTCGTCAAGCTGATCTAAAAAGACTTCAAGGTCAGTAACTGTATATGGTGTATTTTCTTTATAAGATGGCCAGACTTTGGTTAAGATATTTCTTCTTTTGTTTTTATGCATGCGTGAAATCAATACCTTACCGGAGGCACTCGCGTTAATAGGAATAGGTTCGCCCAGTTTTGCAATGATCGTAATCGCATCACGGGGAACAGACTGTTCCAGCGTAATCACATACCCGCCATTTAGCACACAAAGCTGACAGGCCTGAGAAGTTTTATCAGAAAGACTTTTTAAATGTGGTAGCGCAATTGTAACCAAGTCGGTACCGTTAAAAGCCATTTTTGAAAGATATGTGGGCTTGTACCCAAGCTTATATTTTTCAGGATGATGTGGACTTTCCCGAAGATATCCGAAATCGATAAGACACTTCACGATTCTATATGCAGAGGCGTGAGGAATACTCATTTGGTTAGATATTTCCTTAATGGTTAGAGGCTGCGTATTCTCTGCCATATAATCTAAAATTGAGAGAGCTCTTTCAAGAGCGGGGGGATAAATGCTATTTGACTTTCCATCTGCCTTCACTTTTTTGCCATCCTCATTCTGTAGTATTTATGATAGTATATTATGTATTTATTTATTTGAATTATATCACATATGAAAAATAAAAATCAAATATGAATTTATATCTTGACGAATCAATAAACTGGCTCTATAATATCATAAGAGATACATAAATTTCATATATGAAATTTAGGACTACCAAATGGATAAGTTACTACTAATATCTAATCATTCGAAACATCTGAGGTTTCTAGAGAAAATCAAGATAACAAGTTTAATAATTCCAGTTTCTTATTGGCTGTAAAGCCGCAAAAAAAAGGAGGAGAGTGTAGTATGAAAAGAGTTGCTTTCATGTTACTAGCGCTGGTGTTTGTATTGACAGTCTTTGCAGGGTGTGCGCAAACGCCACAGCAGGCACCTTCTGCTGATAATAGCGCTGTTGAGCCCGGGGCACAAGCAAGCACGCCTGCTTCAGCGAATGAACCCCAACCGGCGAAAAAATTCAAGATTGGTTTGATTGTACCAACGCTCGAAGCGCAGTTCTGGAATAACTGTGTCTCGTTTGCGCAGAAGGGTGCCGATGAACTGGGTTGTGATCTTGTTGTATTTAATGCAGACAACAAAGCTGACCAGATTAATAAGTACATTGAAGACGCGATCTCGGCTGGAGTAGACGGCCTGATCTTCGTTCCCTACTGGTCTGCGGGACGCAAAGCTGTTATTGAAACCAAGAATGCGGGCATACCGGTAATGATGATTGACTGCTTCATCGAAGATCTTGAACCGCAAACGGAAGAATATCCCAACTACATTGGTTTCATTGGACCTAATGATGAGGATTCGGGTTACAGAATGGCCAAAGCTTTGTTTGAGGCAACTGAACCCGCAGCGGATGGTAAGAAATACGTCGGCGTGATCCAGGGAACTCCTGGTACAACAGTTGCGATTAACAGAGAAAAAGGTTTTGACAGAGCGCTTGCTGAAACCAATGATGTCGTTGTTGTAGGGAGAGTCTCGGGTAACTTTGTTCGCGACGAATCTCAGTCTGCGATGGAAGACCTGTATCAGGCTCATCCCGAAATCAAGGGTGTATGGGCAGCAAATGGCGGTACAGCCACCGGTGTCATGATTGCACTTAAAAATGCTGGCGTACAGCCTGGCAAAGATGTTATGGTCGTGGGAATGGACTTGAACCCCGAAAATGTTGAAGCTGTGGAGAGAGGCGAATTGTTGTTCGACATCGGTGGGCATTGGCTGCAAGGCGGTTTTGCTCTCACAATGATGTTTGACCACCTGAACGGAATTCCGATCCCTGAAGAGAATAAAAACATAGTGTTGACGTTGCTGCCCTTGACTAAAGACAAGATTGAGCAGTTCAAGAAAGATTTCCCGAATGGCATTCCGGAATTTGACTTTAAGGAACATTCAAAATTCTATAATCCGGATGCAAAGCAAGCCTTCTTTGAGATGAAGTACAGCAACGAATAATGGGATTGTGGCGTATGAGAATTGCAGGTAGCCGGTATTAATCCGGCTACCTGCAACAACTCCATAAAAGCTGGAGGAAGAAATCATGCAGTTAATTGCAAAGGATATATGTAAACGATTTGGCGCTACGGTCGCACTTGATCACGCATCGGTGACATTAAACTCCGGAGAAGTGCATGCCCTGGTTGGAGAAAACGGCGCAGGGAAATCCACGTTGCTTAAAGTAATAGCGGCTGTGCATAAGCCTGACAGCGGGCAGATTTTTCTTGACAATGAATTATTTAGTCCAAAGGATTATCTGGATTCATCGGAAAAGGGAGTGACCATTGTTTTTCAGGAAACCACGATAAATCCATATTTAAGCATTGCGGAAAATATATACATAGACAGACTTCGAAATTTTAACACTAAGCTTAAGAGCATTAACTGGCCTAAGCTGAAGAAAAGTGCGCAAGAACTGCTTGACAGCATGGGCACAGATATTGATGTTCGCAGCGATATTAGAAGCCTAGATTTAGGCCAGTGGAAAATGATTGAGGTGGCACGCGCACTGGCTTATAACCCAAGGGTATTGCTGCTTGACGAATCGACCGCATTTTTAAATAACAAAGAAGTTAAAGCTTTTCTCGGGGTTGTTGATACATTAAGAAAAAAAGGCTTAGCAATTGGATTCGTATCTCATCATATGAATGAGGTTTTTGAGATATCTGACAGAATTACAGTAATGCGTGATGGAAAGTTTGTGATAGAGCTTAAAACCAAAGAGGCTACAGCTGAACGGCTTGAAGCGGCTATGGTGGGGCGCGAGATTGGTTCAAAGTTATTCCCGCCCAGAGCTGCTGAAGAAACAAAACGTGACACGATTTTAAAGGTAAAAAATCTTACCGTAAAAGACAAGGTAAATAATATCAGTTTTGAACTAAAAAGCGGCGAGATATTGGGTATTGGAGGCTTAAAGGGTGCTGGCGGGGAAGCGGTACTTGGAGCGCTTTATGGGACAGAACCTATTACATCCGGTGAGATTGAATATAATGGCATGACGTTTAATACAGCCACCCCCAACAAAAGCATACAGCGCCAAATAGCAATGGTTCCAGGTGAGCGTACCCTTGAGGGCTTAATCCCTGAATTCAGCATTAAAGATAACCTTGTCATGACGGCGCTTCCAAAGAAAGGATTACTAAGCGACAAAAAGAAAGAAATAGAAATTTCAAATACCTACATACAAAGAATCAAAATAAAAACAAATGATTATAACAATCCTACCAGCAGCTTGAGCGGCGGCAATATGCAGAAAGTGGTTTTAGGAAAATTTCTTGCAGCAAACCCCAAAGTGTTGTTGCTCAACAATCCAACACGCGGCATTGACATAAGCGCACGGCAGGAGATTTATTCGTTAATGCGTGAAATTGCCAACGCAGGTGTCTCAATCATTATGCTGACAGAAGACCTGTTGGAACTATTGGGGATGAGCGACAGAATCATTATTATGCGCAAAAAAGAAATTAGCAAAATATATGAGAAGGTTGCTGGTTTAACAGAAGCCGATTTAATCGGAAATATAATATAAGGAGTAGCCGAAAATGGAGACAAAGAGCCTTATAAAAAAGCTTAATGTTAAAAAAACTTTTCCATTAATTCTTCTTATCGCTCTCTGTGCAGTATTCACAATCTTTAACTCGCGTTTCTTAACATTTTATAATTTTACAATTATCGCACAGCAGATGGTCGTGACGTTGATTGCCGCACTGGGCATGAGCTTTGTGATCGTCATCGGCTCTATAGATTTGTCTGTTGGATCTATTGTAGCGTTGACGGCGTTGCTGACAGCCTATTCTGTTCCCTATCTTGGAATTTTTGCGTTTATTCCTGCAGTACTTCTAGGGTTTATCTGCGGTACCATTAACGGCGTTATATTTACAATAGGCAAGGTTCCATCTTTTATTGTATCAATGGGCGCAATGGTATCCTACCGCGGTGTTGTGTTGTTGCTGACAAAAGGTGCGCCTGTCGAGATAACGGATACAACATTTCTTAATGTTTTTTCCGGAAGATCTATACTGAATCTGCCCAACTCTGTTCTATTTGCCGCAGGCATACTGATTATAATCTATTTTATATTTGAGAATTTTGCTTTCAGCCGAGAGGTCAGAGCTATCGGTGGCGCTGAGCGGGTGGCAAGGCTGTCGGGTATCAGAGTGGACCGTATAAAAATCATTGTTTTTATGTTCTATGGCGTTCTTGCAGGCTTGGCAGGTATGTTTCAAGCGGCACGTGTATATGCGGCAACACCGACACTGGGTGAAGGCATGGAACTCGATGTGATTGCGGCTGTTGTGGTTGGCGGCACACCGTTATCCGGCGGCGTTGGCAGTATTCTTGGCACCTTGCTTGGCACATTTATTATATCTGTGTTGAGCAACGGCATGAATATTATTGGCCTTGCTCCCGAAATCCAGCAGATCGCTAAAGGGATTGTGCTCGTTCTTGCTGTGTTTGCCACAATCGATCGTAGCAAAATTGATATATTTAAATAATTATTTATAGTTGGGAGTGATTTTAATGATAAGAAAACCATTGTTAGGACTTATAGGCTTTTCAGACGGCGATCCGGATGTTCATGAGCAACTTAAGGATGTTGTACAGAAACAGGTAGACGTGATAGCGGAAGAAATAAGAAAAGACGGGCGTGTGGATGTTATTGTTGCGGACAGACTCGTCAATTCTGTGATAACCGCCAAAGAAGAAGCCGAAAAACTAAAAAGCAAGGGCGTAGACGGGACAATATTTTCATACGGTGTGTTTGCGTTTCCGAATTTTTCTGCAATCGCTGCACAGAACGGAAAAGGCCCGTTTTTGTTGGCAGCTAATTTAAATCCGGATTGGCCTGGTATGGTAGCGATGCTTGCTGCAGGCGGTGCGCTGCACCATTTAGGAATCAACCATTACCGTGCTGCAGGCGATTTCCGCGATCCTGCAGTGCTTCAAAAGATAGTGACATTCGGGAAATGTGCAATGGTTGTATCCCGTCTCAATGGGCAAAAATATGGCTTGATAGGCGGCAGAAGCCTTGGAATGTATAGCGCAACTGTAAGCATGCAGGATTGGCAGAAAAAATTCGGCATCGATATTGATCATATGGATCAATCGGAGATCGTTCGCATTGCGGAGACAATACCTTCTGCACAGGTGGAAAAGGCATTCGCTTGGCTTAATGAGAATGTTGGAGCTATATATTATGATGGCAACAAATTGACACCCGAAAAGCTTAAGACACAGATCAGACACTATGAAGCGTTAAAGAAGATAGTTAAGGACAATGATTATGATTTTATAGGTGTGAAATGCCATTATGAAATGAGCCGTCATTACTGCACGGAATGTATCAGTGCCGCGTTTATGAATGATCCATACGATTGGGACGGGCCAAAAGAGCCTATTGTGTTTGCCTGTGAAGCGGATTCCGATGCAGCGCTGACCATGCAAATTTTAAAAATGCTTACAAATGATCCGGTCATATTTATGGACGTGAGACATTACGATGCGGAATATGACGTTATGGTGTTTTGCAATTGCGGATCGCAGTCCACGTATTACGCTGGCAGGAGCAATGACCCCAAGGAGAATCTCAGGAATGTAAAGCTTTATCCGTGCCTTGATATCTATGCAGGTGGCGGATGCCATGTTAATTGTATGACAAAACCGGGTGAGGCAACAATCGCAAGATTGAACCGTACTGAAGGCAAATATAGAATGACAATTATTCCTGCAGAGTTTGTTAGCCTGCCGGAGGAGAAGATGGCAGAGACGACCGTCGAATGGCCTCATGTGTTTGCCAAACTGCCGTTCGACCATAGCATTTTCCTCGAAAAATTTGATGCGAATCATTGCCATGCGGTTTATGGGAACGTCGTGGAAGAACTTCGCATGATTTGTGAGATGCTTGATATCGACGTTGAACTGCTTGGTTGATAATTGGCAAAACGAGGTTTGAGGGATTGATTTCCAGTTTTGCCTATCAAATTATTAGTTTTTTGGAGGAATGGCTATGCAGCGCATATTAAACAACCCAGATAACATAGTTGACGAAATGTTAGATGGATTTGTAAAATGCCACAGCGATATCGTCAAAAGGGTCGTGACTAGTGAAGAGAATCCCAGAGGAGTCATTGCGTCAGTTGATGCACCTAAGATTGGAAAGGTTGGGGTGGTCACAGGCGGCGGCAGCGGACATAAACCTGCGTTTATTGGCTACGTGGGCAAAAACATGTGCGATGCTGTAGCTGTCGGCGAAATATTTTCATCTCCCACCGCATTGGCGTTTTTAGAGGCTTTCCGTGCAGCGAATGGCGGAAAAGGAGTCGCATGCCTGTACGGAAATTACTCGGGCGACAATATGAATGTCAAAATGGCTGTAAAGATGGCGAAGCGCGAGGGCATTACTGTAAAAACAGTTGTTGCAAATGATGATGTTGCATCAGCGCCTAAGGAAGAACGAGAAAAACGCCGCGGTGTGGCTGGTGAGATATTCATGTGGAAATGCGGTGGGGCAAAAGCGGCAATGGGAGCTTCTCTCGACGAAGTGATTGCGGTAGCGCAAAAGGCGATAGACAGCACTCGGAGCATTGGTGTTGGTTTGACGCCCTGCACATTGCCTGCGGTGGGCCATCCGAATTTTGAGATTAAGGACGGCACGATGGAGCTTGGTATCGGACATCATGGCGAGCCGGGCATTCAGGTATGTAAACTGGAGTCGGCGGCAGGTATAGCAAAACGAATGGTGGATGTCGTGGTGCCGGATTATCCGTATCAGGCAGGTGATGAGGTAGCTGTACTTATTTCAGGCCTCGGGGCAACGCCAGTGATGGAGCTTTATGTACTTTATAACGAGGTCGAAAAGCTGCTCAGCGCGCAGAGCATCAGGGTATATCGAGCCTACGTGGGTAATTATTTTACTTCGCTTGATATGATGGGTGCAACCTTAACGCTAATGAAGCTGGATGACGAGCTCAAAGAATTGATTGATATGGATGCGTACTGTATGGGTCTGAAACAATGTCGATAAGGAGGGATCGCATTGCAGGTTGTAAAAAATAGCAATGGGCGGACTATATTGCTATCCATGGTTAAAGCTATTCAAGCGAATAAACAATACCTCAGTGATGTTGACGGCCTTATCGGTGACGGCGACCATGGTATGAACATGAACAAGGGTTTTACCCTATACAGCGAACAATTGGGTAATAAGGAAACGTCATTTTCGGATGGTTTGTTTGATCTCGGCACCGTTTTGCTCAACAAGATTGGTGGTTCGATGGGGCCGATTTATGGTACCATTTTCATGGAAATGGCGGATAAGGCCGATGATGAGGAAGAGATTACACTCAATTTGTTTGCGGATATGATTGAAGCTGCTCTTGAAGGCCTTTACGGTATTGTGGATGCTCGGCCCGGCGATAAAACGCTGGTGGATACGCTGTATCCAGCTCTACAGGCTTTAAAAACTGCGGTGGGCGAAGGCAAAAGCTTTGAGCAAGCGCTCGATGATATGAAAGAGGCTGCTGAAAAGGGAAAAGAATCCACCAAAGACCTTGTGGCAAAGTTTGGGCGTGCAGCACGGCTTGGAGAAAGGTCGCGCGGGGTTCTTGATGCGGGAGCAACGTCGTGCTGCATTATACTGCAGGCGATGGCAGACGGTATGAAGCTGGTATTAGAAGAATAATAAGATGGGGACTATAATGTATAGATACCGGTTGGATGCGAGCCCGGCATTGAGGTAATCAGCGGCGTGTCGATAGCAGCTAACAAAGCGAAAGGTGCGTAGGCTGTGTTGATGATCTCGGATGTTATTCTGCCGAACGCGTGCGCACGAGTAACGATGCGAATATTGCCTGCTTTGGTGCGTTAAGATTGGTATCAAGCTGATGGAAATACTAGTTGAAGTCTTGTTACATCCGAGGTTTATCACCAGGATGTGCGTCTCACACCAAAGTAGACAAAATTCGTGAATACGAAACGGCGAAATGAATTTATGGTTTTTCCGGCCGAAAAGGGAACGTAGATTACGTTCCCTTTTAATATAAAAAATAAAAAAATTGGAAACCCTGATATTCTGGCTTTTCGAGCCGATAACAAGAGTTAAGGCTTTTGGAGCCAGGCCAGATTTGACAATACAAGCAGTGCACCGTTACAATAGAGCTGCCCTCGGGAAATATATGGTGTAAACAATGCAAAGGCGATTTAATAATTCTTTGCACTAAATTTACAATACTTTTGGGAGGTTTAGTATGAAAAGGAAAAGCACAATATTTGCAGCTGCATTTTTCTTTTGTTTATTAATGTTGCTGTGCGGATGTCAAGAGTAAAAGGATATAGAAACAAACACAGAAGCGAGCGGTGAACCTATTGGATGCGAAGCACCTATTGAATATGACACATTGGACGATTTTCTGGAAGCTGTCAAAAGTAAAGAAAAGGAGATGTTTAACAAAGATCATTACTATATTCCGAAATACCTTCCGGATGGATATAAGTTATCTTCGATAGAAGTGATACCTATGTACCTGACATTTATATATAAGTTTGACATTGAAAATGAAGAAGAAACACCTTTGGTTTATCGGTGGGTGTATACCGGATTCGGTGATGGAAACGAATACGCAATCAATGCACTTAAAGAGAAGGGTGCAAAACGGATAGATTATGCGTCTGATTCGCTGTTGGATGTTTATGCTTTTGAAGATTATAAGACAGAATATTCCTCCGAAACGAAGCAGTCGGGGAGTTGGGGGTGTGATTATTTACAAGAAGGTGAATGTTTCGTCGCTTACATACCATGGAATATTGAACCTGAAGAACTCCGTGATGTCTTGGAAATGACTAAAGTATTTATAGAATAGCATTTCAAGTATTCGATAGTGCCAAAATCAGTCTTTCTGTAACCGCTTTATCTTGAATTCGGATAATATCATACGCTTGCCTGGTACGCTACCTGAATCTAAAGAACAGCAGGTTACAATGACGAGAATTTTCCATCCTTTGCCGGGAGGCGTAAGAACGCAGTCTTTTCAAGCATCTGATTTTTCGAAACAGTATTGGAATAGACGATTTCAGTCCGGCATGGTCACGGTGATGGCATCGCCGTTCCCACCTTATCCAGATACACGATGAGAAAAGCAAGAAAAAAGCCCGCCGATATGTTCGGCGGACTTTTCCTGGAGCCGCTAATCGGACTTGAACCGATGACCCCATCCTTACCATGGATGTGCTCTACCTGCTGAGCTATAGCGGCAATATGCAGTTTCGGACGGAAAAACGCCCGCCCCACAGCGCCGGAACAAACGCTGCGAGGGATATTATAATGGATTGGCATGCACATTTCAAGTGTTTTTATATGCAATCCGTTTTTTGCTACTCACGAATGATCAGCAAGCGCCGAAACGCGTGGCGGTTCCGTTCTGTCGTTCAGCGGTTGTCGTAGACGCAGTTGCCATACCGGTCGATTGCCACGATGAGCGGCACGCAGCTGAACGTGATGCGGCGCACAGCTTCCGGGCCCAGGTCGGAAAAAGCGACGTCTTCCACGGC
>Ga0134094_1002998_pt1 | contig 13231 bp, 12 predicted proteins | sample 5_1taG_FD_94458 | JGI IMG/M metagenome (GOLD analysis project Ga0134094, IMG submission 94458) | Switchgrass degrading microbial communities from high solid loading bioreactors in New Hampshire, USA - 5_19_20_110_A1 metaG | ecosystem: Engineered > Bioreactor > Semi-continuous > Anaerobic >... | reverse complement strand
TCAGGTTGAAGCTATTAAGAATATTAACATTGACAAGGTAACAGTATGGGACAGCGGTGCAAACGGAACCTCGTCCACCGCAAACTTCCTCTCCAACATGATGAAGGCAATCCCGCCTTTGAGCGACACCTTCAAAATGGCAGGCCTTCAGGTTCCGGAGTTTTTAGGGCAGCCCGTTGAAAGCGGGGCTAAATCAGCCGAAGGGGCAACTGCCGCTGAAAGCTAAAAAAGCAGATAGCAAAAAAGCTGATAGCTTTTATACTGTTTTTGAGGAGGGTGGATATTGTTTAGCCGCGAGTACATAAAATCGTTAGCCAGGCAGCGTATGTCCGGAGGGCTTGGAACAGCTATTGTGGTATGCATTTTGCTGTCACTTATGGGCGGCAACACATTTACGGGTTTCTATAATTTTTCAATACGGTTTAAAGAAACCGACTTAAATTTGAACTTCTTTCCGGAAATAGATTATTCATTTATGATTCCCGTCCTCCTTGCTATAACGGTGTTTGGCATTGTCTATGGCATCCTGGTCGGGAATGTAATAACCATCGGCTGCAAGGGATGGTTTTTAAGGTACTGGCGAGGCCAGGAACCGCCAATCGGTGATATTTTTTCCGGTTTTAAGTCATATACTGCTTTTGTATCTTTGGGATTGCTCAGAGGTATTTATGTATTTTTGTGGTCTTTGCTGTTTATAATACCGGGTATAGTAATGTCATATGCCTACAGTATGGCGGATTACATCCTCTGTGAATATCCGCACCTCTCCGCTTCCCAGGCACTGGATTTGAGCAAGCGGATTACCAACGGGTTTAAGGGAGAATTGTTTCTGTTCGAATTAAGCTTTTTGGGCTGGTATTTATTATCCCTTTTCACCTGCGGCATTTTAGGCATAGTCTATGTAAACCCGTATGTCTGCACTTCCCATGCCGGCGTTTATGAGGCGCTTAAATTCAGCGCCCTGCAGAGGGGAGTTATGCGCCCGGAAGAATTCGGCATGGCGCCGCAGTATCAGCAATATCCGCCTTATAATACCCCATACAACTATTAAACCAAAATTAATGGCAGGAGCCCTTTCGGGTTCCTGCCTTGCTGTAAAAGGGTGAGTTTGAATGGATTTTAAGCAGCTTGTGGAAAACCAGAGGGAATATTTCAGGTCGGGGGCCACTTTGCCTGTAGCTTTCAGGAAAAGCCAGCTTGTAAAGCTAAAAAATGCCATTAAGGAGAATGAGCGGGTGCTGCTGGATGCGTTGAGGGCGGACCTTGGCAAATCGGACTTTGAAGGTTATGCCACAGAAATCGGCATGGTCTACCATGAAATCAGCACCGCAATTAAAAATATAGAAAAGTGGGCAGCCCCCCGGCGGGTGAGGATGCCACTTATGCACTACCCCTCAAGGGGCAGGATTATACCCGAACCCTTCGGTGTAGCCCTTATTATCTCTCCCTGGAATTATCCTGTGCAGCTTTCCTTAAACCCTCTTGTTTCGGCAATTGCGGCGGGAAACTGCGCAGTCATCAAACCCTCGGCATATTCACCGGGTGTTTCCCAGGCTCTGGCGGATTTGATTGAAGGCATTTTCCCCCGAAAATACATTGCGGTGGTTCAGGGGGGGCGGCAGGAGAATTCCGCCCTGCTGGACCAGGAATTTGACAAAATATTTTTTACCGGCAGCCCAGCGGTGGGCAGGGTGGTTATGGAAGCGGCGTCCCGCCGTCTTATCCCTGTGACCCTTGAGCTTGGAGGCAAAAGCCCGGTAATTGTGGACAGGAGCGCAAACCTGACGGTTGCCGCCCGCCGGATTTTATGGGGAAAAACCGTCAACAGCGGGCAGACCTGTGTTGCGCCTGATTACCTGCTGGTGGACAGGCGGGTAAAAGACGGGCTGCTGAATAGCATGAAGGTTGAGCTAAAGCGCCTTTGGGGGGCAAAACCCCTTAAAAACAAAGAATATCCAAAAATCATTAACCAGAAACATTTCGAGCGTATTCTGGGGCTTATGAAAGATGAGGATATCTTTTTAGGCGGCGGGTACGACGAAAAAAGCCTGAAAATTGAGCCCACCATTCTAACAGGGGTGAATCCCAGCTCCCCGGTTATGCAGGAGGAAATATTCGGTCCAGTGCTGCCTGTCCTTGTATATGATAACCTTGACGATGCGATTTCCTTTATCGTGTCCCGCCCAAAACCCCTGGCGCTGTATCTGTTCACAAGGGATAAATCTGTGGAGCGCCGGGTTTTAAGCGAAGTTTCCTTTGGCGGAGGCTGCGTGAATGACACACTGGTGCATCTCGCCAACTCAAAGCTGCCTTTCGGCGGGGTGGGCGCCAGCGGGATGGGCAGGTATCACGGAAAATACGGGTTTGATGCCTTTACCCATGAAAAAAGCGTGGTGAACAGGGGGTATTTCCCGGATATAGCGTTAAGATACCCTCCCTATGGCGGCAAGTCGTGGCTGGTAAAACTGCTCCTGAAATAACAAAAAACTCTCTTTGATTAATTCAAAGGGAGTTTTTATACTTATTACTGAATAAATATGGATTTCTTTAAAATATTGTTTATCTTGGCTTTCTGCTGCCTTTCCCTGTCGAAGATATACTGGCATATCTTTTGCTCGTTGTCAGGGGTTATATCTTTGATTACGCAGCCATATTCGTTGCCCCAAAGCTCGGAGTCCATCCTCCTGATAACCTTGACGGAGAAATCTACCGGCTGATTGCCAAGGTTTATTTTCACCTTGTAACGGCTGTTGATTTCAAGCAGTGTTTTGGAGCCCATCCTGATGCCACCAAGGCTTAAATCCAGGATACAGACCCGGATAGGCTCATCAAGCAATATTTCTTCACGCTTTTCTTCATCCTGCCGGATTTCATACATCAGCTCGGTGCGGATATTGGTTTTAATCCTGTAAAACTTCCTCTGGTTTGAGTCAATCGTTTTGCTGATGACATACAAGCTAAGATAGTTTTCCCTGCTGATATATACAAAAGTAGAAAATATCTCAGATCGTGCATTCCGGTGATGGGCGATTACCTTGAGTTTTTCACCCTCCATGAAAATGGGAAAGTTTTTGCCTCTTATCTCTATGTAATCGCCGTTGTCACTCCAAAGATATCCGCTTGCCAGTAGATTGCCTTCAAAATCGCAGATATCAGTTTTATGGAACTTGTTTGACAGGTCCATTTAGTTCCATCCTTTCTGCCATTAGGAATTGTACGTCCGATACACGCAATGTATAATTATAGGCTTCTCGGATTCTTCACCTCGCCGGCCCGAAGGGAAGCACAATAATATAATCGTATTATTTGCGTATTTTAAACCTATTATATCATATATATTTAAATTTCATATAAGTTAAATGTAAAAATAATCGTCATTTTTTCAACAAAATTTGGCTTTTTTAGTTTAAATGAAATGTATAAAATTACACTAAAAAATATCAGGCCTCCTAATTCTCCTAGACTAAATTTGTCCTTTGGCGCATATATTCAGTACTGAAGATTAGGGAGGTGCTGGTATGAAGCTGTTTGGAAAGATTCTGGCGGCTGTTGTATGTGCCGCATTTATAATGGCGGCGGCGCCATATGCGCTGGCGGAGGAGGCTGTGACAACACAGTCCAAAAAAATCATTATAGACACCGAATCAGGGGAAACCGAAAAGGAGCTTTTGAGCGACAGTATTCCCGCGTGGGCGGCGGGGGAGCCGTCTGTGCCCGCAAATGCGGATGCCATTGAAATAGGCGGCAAGTCAGCGGTATTGATTGAGCTTTCAAGCGGCCAGGTGCTTTATGAGAAGAACCCCCACGAAAGGCTGCCGATAGCCTCGGTTACAAAAATTATGACCATGCTGCTTATTATGGAAGCGGTTGACAGCGGGCTGATTACCCTTAACGACAATGTTACGTGCTCCTCATTCGCAGCTTCCATGGGCGGGTCACAGATCTGGCTGGAACCCGGGGAAATTATGACGGTTGACGACCTGCTAAAAGCCATTGCTGTTGTTTCCGCCAACGACGCCTGCGTAATGATGGCGGAATACATCTGCGGCTCGATGGAAGGTTTTGTCCAGAAAATGAATGAAAGGGCTGCCGAACTCGGGATGCACAATACCCTGTTTAAGGACTGCACCGGGCTGGATGATACCGCATATTCCTCGGCATATGACGTTGCCTTAATGTCCCGGGAGCTTATGAAACACAAGCAGGTTACAAAATACACCACCATCTGGATGGATACCCTGCGCAACGGCGAATCCCAGCTTGTGAATACAAACAAGCTGATAAGGTTCTATCAGGGGGCGACGGGGCTGAAAACCGGTACTACGAGCAAGGCGGGGCATAACCTTTCCGCCACCGCCGAGCGCAACGGAATGGGGCTTGCCGCGGTAATCTTAGGCTGCAAAACATCGGACGAAAGGTTCGGCGGAGCGAGAAAACTGCTGGACTACGGATTTGCAAATTATTCGGTTTATACCCCGAAGGTTGAGGAAGGCTCGCTAAAACCCGTGAAAGTCCTGCGGGGAGTTGAGCCGGCGGTGGATTCCGTGATGGATGAGCTTCAGCCGCTGCTTATAAAGAAAGGGCAGGAAAAGGGCATAACCCAGTCCCTCACCCTTGCCGGGGACCTGGAGGCGCCTGTTTACAAGGGCCAGGTGATAGGGGAGCTTGTATTGATGATTGAGGGCAATGTGGCGGCAAAATACGATGTATACGCCGCTAAGGATGTGCCAAGGCTCGGGTTTTTCCAGGCGTTTATACGAATATTCCTCGCGCTTATATCATAATATAAGAATTAAATAAATCAATAGGTCCCGGAAGGAGGCTCAAAAGTTTGGGTATACTGCTTTTGGGGCCTGTTTTATTTATCAATATTTATTTTATTTTTAATTTTCCGAAAATTAATATTGGGTAGTTGAAAAGGGAGATAATATACGGTACAATAAATCTAAGGATATTGGGCTGCCATAGGTCGGCCTGAAATCCGCAAGGAGGAATACTAATGTCGGTAAGTTTGGAAACAAGGTATCTGAAAAACTTCATACAGCAGCATGAGATTCAGGCTATGCAGCCGCAAATCAACGCGGCCCATGAGCAGCTCCATGCTGGTACAGGGTTGGGCAGCGATTTTCTTGGATGGTTAACGCTGCCTTCAGATTATGATAAGGAGGAATTTGCCCGAATCAAAGCCGCGGCGGCAAAGATTCAGAAGGATACGGATGTTTTTGTTGTCATAGGCATCGGCGGTTCTTATCTGGGGACCCGGGCGGTTATCGAGTTTTTAAAATCCCCCCTTTATAATGCAAAACGCAAAAATACCCCGGATATATACTTTGTGGGCAACAGCATCAGTTCCACCATGCTTTCCGAAATCCTGGAGCTTTGCGAAGGCCGCAGGGTTTCAATAAACGTAATTTCCAAATCAGGCACAACCACTGAGCCGGCGATAGCTTTCAGGGTGTTCAGGGATTTTCTTGAGCGCACCGTTGGCGTTGAGGAAGCGAGAAAGCGTATTTATGTCACCACCGACAAGTCAAAGGGTACCCTCAAAAGCCTTTCTGACCGTGAAGGGTATGAAACTTTTGTGGTTCCCGATGATGTTGGAGGAAGGTTTTCGGTACTCACTGCGGTGGGATTGCTGCCCATTGCGGTTGCCGGATGCGATATCGACGCCCTGATGAGCGGCGCAGCAGCAGCGCAGGAACAGCTATCCAACCCCGATATCACCAAAAACGACTGTTATATGTATGCTGCACTTAGAAATATATTGTATAGAAAAGGCCGCGCGGTAGAGCTGCTGGTCAGCTATGAACCCGCCTTCGCCATGATGGCGGAATGGTGGAAACAGCTTTACGGCGAAAGCGAAGGCAAGGACGGCAAAGGGCTTTTCCCCGCCTCGGTGATTTTCTCAACCGACCTGCATTCCCTCGGCCAGTTTGTCCAGGACGGGTCTAAAATCCTGTTTGAAACCGTTGTGCTGGTGGATAAGGTGAAGAAGGACATCACCTTAAAACAGGAGCCCGAGGATATCGACGGGCTTAACTTCCTGGCGGGGCGCACCATGAGCTTTGTCAACAGCAAGGCTTTTGAAGGCACGGTTCTTGCCCATACCGATGGCGGCACACCGAATATCGTGTTGCATATCCCTTCTGCCAGCGAATTTGAACTTGGCTATTTGATTTATTTCTTTGAAAAAGCCTGCGCCATTTCCGGGTATCTGCTCGGGGTCAACCCCTTCGACCAGCCCGGTGTGGAAAGCTACAAGCGCAATATGTTCGCGTTGCTGGGAAAACCCGGCTATGAAAGCCAGAAGGCGGAGCTTGAGAAAAGGTTGGGGCTGGCATAACCCTTTCCAAATTTGCCTCAAGATTATTTTCCCGTCTAATACCGCAGCTTGCGGTTATACTAAATTTAGGAGGAATTGAAAATGGTTAAGTTAATCCTCGGCAACAAAGGTTCCGGCAAAACAAAGCGGCTGATTGAAATGTGCAATGAAGCCACCGAAAAATCCAAAGGCAACGTTGTACTGATTGAAAAGAACAATCAGCTCTCCTACAACATTACTTACAAAACCCGTCTGGTTGCGGCCGATGATTACGACATCCAGGGATTTGATGCTTTTTATGGTTTCATCTCCGGTATGTGCGCCAGCAATTACGACATTACAGATATTTTTATCGACTCAACCTTGAAAATAGCTGGCCAGGACTTTGACAAGCTGGCAGATTTCATCGGGAAGCTGGATACCCTGTCCGAAAAGTCCAATACAAACATTGTGTTGACGGTTTCGGCGGATAAATCCGCGCTGCCTGAGAGTGTGGCAAAGTATTCGATAGATTAACCAGGTAATTGATTAATTCTTCGACACTGTAAAGTCCGGCGAAGGCTTTGCCTTCGCCGTCGTTTTAAATAAAAAGGACAGCCAAAATCGCAGATTTTCAAGGAGTGTAAACCCATGTCAAAATGGTATATCGGCAATCTAAACCTGCAGGAAAACAGAAGGGAGAAAAACGGGGTTACCTACTATGTCCGGGGCGTCAGGGAGGTAGAGGGAATCCGTTTTGAGCGATACGCTATCAAGACCCACTTTATCGAGCGGGGAGAGGATTATGTGGAGCTTGCCCGCCGCTATATCCTGCCAATTTACAAGCCGGGGGATATAGCCGCCCTGGGGGAAAAGGTCATTTCCATGTGCCAGAACAATACGGTGGAAATGAAGGATGTAAAGCTCGGGTTTTGGGCAAAGTTCCTGTCCAGGTTTGCCACCCGTACCAAGAGCGGCATAGGCATGGACGAACCGTATAAACTCCAGCTTGCCATAAACATGAAAGGGCTGCCCAGAATTTTGCTTGGGGTTTTCTGCGGGGCTGTCTGCCGGATTTTCGGCATAAGAGGGGTTTTTTACAGGATTGTCGGCAAGGATGTGGCGGGCATTGACGGTTTTTATAAAAACTCCGTTTTTAAAGCCTACCACACCCTGGCGGTGCTTAACCCCAGGGACCCCGACGGGGTTTGTGAAAAAATCGAGAAGGAGCTTGGCATAGCCTGCATGATTGCCGACGCCAACGATATCAATATCGAGCTTCTCGGGCGCTCCCCGTCACTGAAAGATAAATCCGATGAATTCTTAAGCGAGCTTATTAAGGATAACCCCGCCGGGCAGGACGACGAGCTGACCCCCTTTATACTCATCCGTGACATTGGGGATGCACCGGCGGAACCCTATAAGCCGGTGCAGTATGTATCAAAGGAAGAAGCCATCAAAGCCCATGAAGCCCAGGTCGCTGCAGAGAGTGAAACCGCTGAATCTTCGGATAATGCAGCTAAGGATGGCGGGGGAGAAAACAGCGGGGAAAACGCCGGGTGACAATTAATTTTAAAAAAAATGGTGAAAATACTGTAAGATTTTGTCTGCAAACTAAATTTTGCTTGACAAACCCGGAACCACTCTATATAATATTCATCGTGACACTTGAGGTGGACTATGATTATTAATCTTAAGCAGCTATTTACAGGCAAGGCGGATGTCCTTGACATCGACTGTAGCCTCGATTTTTCAGGTTTTGAATATCAGAACAACCGCCCTTTTAAAGAGCCTGTCAGGGTGCACGGAAAGATTTCTGCTAGCGCGGGAATAGTAGTTTTGAACGCTGTGGCTGAATTTGTCTTTCACTGTGCCTGTGACCGCTGCCTTGCAGAAATTGATAAGCCGATGCAGGTGCCTATCAGCCACGATCTGGTGACATCGAGTACTGAGGATGACAACGATAAGCTGGTTCTGGTTGAGAATTACGAACTCCCTCTGGACGATTTGGTATTAGAGGACCTGATTCTCAATCTTCCCTCTAAAAATCTCTGTCGTGAAGATTGCCCAGGTATCTGCCCCATATGCGGCAAGGATTTAAAGTCTGGTTACTGCGGATGCCGCAGCGACAAGATTGATCCGAGATTTGCAATCCTCAAACAGTTGACAGAACAAACCGATTAGCATTAAGGAGGTGCTGACCATGGCGGTACCCAAGAGAAAAACGTCAAAAGCCAGGCGCGACAAAAGACGTTACAGCGTATGGAAGCTGGAACTTCCTTCCCTTGTAAAATGCCCACAGTGCGGCGAATACAAGCGCACTCATCGCGTTTGCGGAAACTGCGGCTATTACAAAGGTAAGCAGGTTATTAAAAAAGAGGCTTAAAGCTTTCGAAGTTTCGCACTATCTAGAGAGGGAGCAATCCTTCTCTATTTTTATTTCTGTATTTATGGCAAATACTGAAAGAAAGAACCTTCTATATAAAGAAAAGCCTTCTTCACCGCAAGAAGGCTTTTAAAACACTGCCTGAAATTAAGGGGGATGGGCGGATGAGCGTTGCAATATCCGGCGTCAGGGCGGGAAGTATCGCGGCAAGGCACGGCATTAAGACTGGGGACATCCTTGAAAAAATCAATAATCATGAGATTATGGACGTGCTGGATTACCAGTTTTACATGGCCGATACCCGCGTAAGCCTTGAAATCATCAGGGATGGCAAGGCCTTTGAAAAAACTTTCCGCAAAAAAATGAATGATGATATTGGGCTTGAATTTGACAGCTACCTTATGGATAAGCAGCGTTCCTGCAGGAATAAGTGCGTTTTCTGCTTTATCGACCAGCTCCCAAAGGGAATGCGGGAAACTTTGTATTTTAAAGATGACGACAGCAGGCTTTCCTTCCTGTTCGGGAATTATATAACGTTGACAAATATAACCGAGCATGAAGTCGAGCGTATAATTTCCATGCATATAAGCCCGATAAATATATCGGTGCATACCACAAACCCGGAACTCAGGTGCAGGATGATGAACAACCGCTTTGCCGGGGAATGCCTTAAACTGCTCCAAAGGTTTGCCAACGCGGGTATCAAAATGAATTGCCAGATAGTCCTTTGCCCGGGGATTAACGACGGGGCGGAGCTTGAGCGGACGCTGAAGGACCTGTCGGAACTGGTGCCCTCTGTTGAAAGCGTTGCCGGGGTGCCGGTGGGGCTTACAAAGTACCGGGAAGGGCTGGAGCCCTTGCGCCCATTTTCCAGAGAGGAGGCTGCCGAGGTTATCCGGCAGATGGAGGAAATGGGAGAGCGGATGATGGAAAAACACGGCTTCAGGGTGTTTTATCCTGCCGACGAATTCTATCTTAAAGCAGAACTCCCCCTGCCGGGCGAGGAGTTTTATGACGATTTTGCCCAGCTGGAAAACGGGGTTGGCATGATTGCCCTGTTTAAATCCCAGTTTGAGGAGGCCCTGGACGGCTGCAAATCTCAGCCAAAGGGCAGCAGGATAACCGTTGCAACAGGAGTTGCCGCCTATCCGCTTATAAACAGCCTGGTAGATTTGGCCCGCAGCAGGTGGGATGGGCTGAATATCCAGGTTGTCCCGATTGCAAACCGCTTTTTCGGGGAGACAATAGATGTGGCGGGGCTTGTGACCGGCCGGGATTTGATTGAGCAGCTGAGAAGTGTGGTGCCCGAAGGAATCCTGCTCATCCCTTCGGTGATGCTTAGGCATGAAGGGGATTTGTTTTTGGATGACGTGTCTGTTGAGGACGTCCAAAAGGAGCTGGGCGTAAAAGTTTTAACCGTCCCGGTGGACGGCGGCGAATTTTTGGAGCGTTTATTGATATAAAATATTGTAAGGTATTGGAAATCTGGTTATACTGTTTTTAGGATGGTGATATGATTTGGGACTTCCTATAGTGGCATTGGTAGGGCGGCCGAATGTAGGCAAATCAGCCCTTTTCAATAAACTGGTCGGAAAACGGATTTCGATAGTTGAGGATACCCCGGGAGTCACAAGGGACAGAATTTTTGCGGAATGCCATTGGGGCGATTACCGCTTTATGCTGGCCGACACCGGGGGAATTGAACCGCATTCCGACGACCTGATCCTGTCCCAGATGCGGCGGCAGGCGCAATTGGCGGTGGAGCAGGCGGATGTCATAGTATTGGTGACCGATTTAAAGTCGGGTGTCACCGCAAACGATATGGATGTTGCTTCCATGCTTTTAAAAAGCGGCAAGCCCATTGTACTTTGCGTTAATAAGGTTGACAGCATAGGCCAGGTTCCGCCGGAGTTTTACGAGTTTTACAACCTGGGGCTGGGGGACCCGATTGCGGTATCCGCAGTTCACGGGCACGGCACCGGGGACCTTTTGGATGCTGTCTGCAGTCTGCTGCCCGAATTTAAGGAGGAAGACGAGGACAGCGAAAAAATCAGGGTGGCAATCATAGGTAAGCCGAACGCGGGCAAGTCATCCCTAATAAACTATATAGCAGGAGAGGAGAGGGCAATTGTATCTGACATTGCCGGCACCACAAGGGATGCGATTGACACCGAAATCAGCAACCAGTACGGGGATTTTATTTTCATAGATACCGCAGGAATCCGGAGAAAGAGCAGAATTGATGACCGGGTAGAGAAATACAGCGTCCTGCGGGCGGAAATGGCGGTGGAGCGGGCGGATGTATGCGTTATTATGATCGACGCTACCGAAGGTTTCACCGAACAGGACAGCAAAATCGCCGGTATGGCCCATGAAAGTGGCAAGGCCTGCATTATCGCTGTAAATAAATGGGATGCCGTTGACAAGGACGACAAAACCATGGACAGGATGAGAAAATCCCTGATGGAGGATTTCTCTTTCATGTCCTACGCGCCGATTATATTTATTTCCGCCAAAACCGGGCAGCGGGTCGACAGGCTGTTTGAACTGATAAAATACGTCTCCCAACAGCATTCCATGCGTATTTCCACCGGAATGCTCAACGACCTGCTTGCAGAGGCCACCGCCAGGGTGCAGCCCCCTTCAGACAAGGGCAAGCGGCTGAGAATTTATTATGTCACCCAGCCTTCCACCAAACCGCCGACCTTCGTGTTTTTTGTAAACCGCGCGGAGCTGTTCCACTTTTCATACCAGCGCTATCTGGAAAACCAGATCCGCCAAACCTTCGGTCTTGAAGGTACTCCTATACGGATAATTGTCCGGGAGCGAGGGGAATAGCGTAAACAAAGCATATAATATATAAAGTACTTCCAGGTTTTGAAAGGAAGAAATCCTATGCTAGAGCAGCTGATAGATTTTTTGATTAACTGCTGGCCATCCCTGATTCTCGCATGCCTTTGCGCATACCTTTTGGGCAGTATAAATTCCGCCATAATCGTGACCAAAATAAAATCAAACACCGATATACGGAATTACGGCAGCGGGAATGCGGGGGCAACAAATGTGCTTCGCTCTCAGGGAAAGGTTGCGGCGCTGATTACCACCATAGGGGATCTGGGCAAAAGCATAGCTTCGGTGTACCTTGGCGGGTGGCTGGTTGAAGTGCTGAATTCCGGCTATTCCGGCGGTGATTTGGAACTTGGGATTATCGGGAAATATGCGGCGGGTCTTTGCTGCATATTCGGGCACCTGTACCCTGTTTATTTCGGGTTCCGCGGCGGCAAAGGGGTGTTGACCACTTTTGGCATGATGCTGATTCTCGATCACCACGTGGCGCTAATCTGCCTTGGGATTTTCATTATAGTTGTGGCTATCAGCCGGATGGTATCCCTCGGCTCCGTATGCGCAGGTATAGCCCTGCCGGCACTCACAGGGATTTTCAGCGCCTTTGTGGATAATAATCCCTCATTCAATACCCTTTTGAGCGTGATAATCACGGCGCTGATTTCTGCCACTGTAATAATCAAGCATATACCGAATATCAAGAGAATAATAAATGGTACTGAGAATAAAATCAGCTTTAAAAAGAACCGGACTTAACCCATTTACATACGGAAAGGAGCGGGAATATGAGTTCCAAACGTAAAATATCCGTCCTGGGGGCGGGTGGATGGGGCACAGCCCTGGCAATTATGGCGCAAAACTACGGTAACAGCGTTTTGCTTTGGTCGCCCTTTGAAGAGGAGATTGCAAATATCAGAAGGTTCGGCGAAAACAAAAAGCTGCTGCCCGGAGTTCCGGTACCCCCCGGAATTGAACTAACCACCGAAATTTCCGATACTGCGGATTCAGACCTTGTTATTATTGCGGTACCGTCCTTTGCGATTAAAAGCACAGCCGAAAAACTGGCGCCTGTGCTGAAAAAAGGCACCCTTGTTGCAAATGCCGGCAAGGGATTGGAGCAGGGCACCCACCGCCGCTTTTCGCAGGTCATATCCGAGGCGTTGCCTGAAGCCAGGGTTGTGGCGCTTTCAGGCCCGTCCCATGCCGAGGAGGTTGCGCGGGGAGTCCCGACCTCGATAATCAGCGCATCGGAGGATGTGGAAGCCGCCGAAATGGTTCAGGATATTCTGATGAACCCGAATTTCAGGATATATGTGAATACCGACGTTATTGGCGTGGAGCTTGGCGGCGCGCTGAAAAATGTTATCGCCCTTGCGGCGGGTATTTGCGACGGGCTGGAAGTGGGTGACAACACCAAAGCAGCCCTTATGACCCGGGGCCTGGCGGAAATCGCAAGGCTTGGGATTAAGCTTGGTGCCAGGAGAGAGACCTTTGCAGGGCTTTCCGGTATGGGGGACTTGATTGTTACCTGCGGAAGCCTTCATTCAAGAAACCGCAGGGCAGGGATACTGATTGGGCAGGGGCATTCCCCTGAGGAGGCTGTGCGTGTAGTGGGTACCGTGGAAGGATACCATGCAGCCCTGGCAGGTTATGAGCTTTCCAGGTCGGTGGGGGTTGAAATGCCCATAACCGAACAATGC
>Ga0134094_1002997_pt1 | contig 13233 bp, 12 predicted proteins | sample 5_1taG_FD_94458 | JGI IMG/M metagenome (GOLD analysis project Ga0134094, IMG submission 94458) | Switchgrass degrading microbial communities from high solid loading bioreactors in New Hampshire, USA - 5_19_20_110_A1 metaG | ecosystem: Engineered > Bioreactor > Semi-continuous > Anaerobic >... | reverse complement strand
CACTGATAGCCGAAGGCTGTGAAGAGGAGGATTACGCAGTCTTCGCCAAAGTTCTGGACGACGCGGCAGCTGCTGTTGGAGTCAATTTCATTGGCGGGTTCTCAGCCCTGGTGCACAAGGGCTTTACAAAAGGCGATAAACTGCTGATCAAGGCCATTCCTGAAGCCCTTTCGACTACCGAAAGAGTTTGCTCATCGGTAAATGTGGCGACGACCAAAGCCGGGATCAACATGGATGCCGTAAAGCAGATGGGGCTTATAATCAAGGATTGCGCTGAAAGGACAAAGGATAAGGGTGCTTCTGCGTGCTCGAAGCTGGTAGTCTTTGCTAATGTACCCGAGGATAATCCTTTCATGGCCGGCGCGTTTCATGGCATCGGAGAGCCCGAATGCGTAATCAATGTCGGAGTCAGCGGACCGGGAGTTGTGGCCCATGCGCTCAAGTCACTTAACGGAGCTGATTTTGGCACTGTTGCCGAGACAATAAAAAAGACAGCCTTCAAGATCACCCGTATGGGCCAGCTTGTCGCACAGGAAGCATCTCAGCGTCTTAAGGTGCCATTCGGGATAGTGGATCTTTCCCTTGCACCGACACCGGCCATCGGGGACAGCGTAGCTCATATACTTGAGGCCATGGGCCTGGAACGCTGCGGCGCTCACGGAACCACTGCAGCGCTGGCTCTTCTGAATGACGCAGTTAAAAAGGGCGGAGTCATGGCCAGCTCCTATGTGGGAGGATTGAGCGGAGCATTTATCCCCGTCAGCGAGGATGCGGGTATGATCGATGCCGCCAAATGCGGGGCTCTTTCCATAGAAAAGCTTGAAGCCATGACATGTGTCTGCTCGGTGGGACTGGACATGATAGCGGTGCCCGGAGACACTCCTGCATCGACCATTTCAGCCATTATAGCTGACGAAGCGGCCATAGGCGTGGTCAACAACAAGACCACTGCAGTACGAATAATACCTGTCCCCGGAATGAAGGAAGGGGATGTGGTCGAATATGGCGGGCTGTTCGGAAGTGCGCCCATAATGAGAGTAAGTCCGTTTTCGGCCGAAGAATTTATAAACCGGGGAGGACGTATCCCCGCACCATTACAAAGCCTGCGCAACTAATGCATTATGTAGCGCATCCTTAGTGCTGGGCTACCGGGTCATGTTTCATCAGGGGAAGACATGCAGTAATGACCGTTTCAGAAATAAATGTGTATAGTGGAAGGGGACAGGGTCTCTGTTCCGCTAAACAGGGAGGTGCTTCTGTGATAAACCATAAATTTCAGGTAGGAGATATCGTGGAACTGAAAAAAGAGCATCCCTGCGGAAGCAAGCAATGGAAGGTGCTGAGAGTCGGAGCCGACTTTCGCATTGAATGCCAGGGCTGCAAGCATTCTGTGATGATAACAAGGGTTAAGTTCGAAAAAAGCGTGAAAAAAATTGTAAGTGCGGCGACTCAGAATGAGTAAAAGTCTCCGTCCCCTATACTCACACTCACCTACTTTATTGCAAGAAAACTTTCCATATCAACGAAATCCCTGTTATAGCGAAGTCTCCTGATATCAACGTTCATTCCAGCCAAAGCATTTGAAACGATGCTGTAATTGTATTCGAAATCCTGCATGACGAACACTTCTGTCTGCGCATATGAAACAGGGAAAACATCTTTGACGATATTGGACAGGATCGCGGGCACATTACTCTCTCTGTAGGGGGTCGCGTCCATGTCTATAATGCGGATGATTTCCATATCGAAATCATAGGTCCTGCATTCCCGGATCTGTTCCTGCAGGTTCATAAGGAAGACTTTCGAAGCATCCTGCCTCAAAAGGTTCTGCTGCTTTTCAAGACTGGTAAAGCCATTGATCAGCGGAGCTATCTGGTTGGCGACAGTTTCAAAGGTCAGGGTATTCTCCTCATTGCTCAGCAGGCCATCTTTCAGCTTAAAGATTATGATCGCCCCTATCAAGACTGTCTCATACCTGTCAAGGGTCATAGGTATTATAAGGATGCCGGAATTGTCACTTAAGGCATTGGCAAGCTCATAGCCTATTATTGAAGACACCATGTCCGAATCGGACTCAAAAATAATGCGTCCTTTCTTCAGCTGCTCCAGAGAAGGATTCATAGGGATGACCGAGTCAACCAGAGACAAATCGGTTGCGTTATTTATATTCAGGCAATCGTTCTCTTCGTCATAAAGCGTTATCATAGCGCTTTGAACCCCGAAAGAAACCACCAGGGTCTCAAGTGTCAGCTCGATAAGAGTGCTGCTGTCAAGGGCTGAATTTATGTTTTTGGAAAGGCGGTTCAGTTTGATGAGGCGGTCGAGCTTTTCCTGCAACTGCATTTTTTGCCTGTTCACAGTCTCGATCAGCAATGCGTTGCTGAGAGCTATGAAGGTATAGGAAGCAAGACTGTTTACCAGCTCAAAAGCACTTTTCTTATATTCATTTCCAGTAACTGTCCGGCCCAGTGTGACGAATCCCAGGATTTTTTGAAAGTCTCCGAAAATGAATACCACATAACTGGCATTCAGATAATCCAGAAGCTCCTTTCCACCTGCGAACATCCGGCAGAAGCAATCAAGGTCGTTTTCATCAGACAGATCCAGGATCTGTTTTTCATTATGGACATCTGGATCCATATCCAATGAGAATGTTTCCATCTTTCCTGACGTGTCGAATACGTTTCTGTATGCTTTCAGCGCATATTTTTCAGAGGGTTCGTCGTACAGGATGAAACCTGTATGGGCGCTCTGGGTGAGTTCTGAAAAAACGTCGACTGCAAGTCCGTAAAGCTGTTCAAGCCTGTGTTCGGTCAGCATGACCCTGGCTGACTGATTTATGGCGAAAAGATTGAAGATCTTTTCATCCAGCTCGTGGTTTATTATCCGGAGTCTTTCAAGACGATTACTGTTTTCAAGGGAATTATTGAAAAGGTTCATCAGTGTCGTGCAGACAAAAATGTCGTTATCGTTGAAAGACGCAGTTATTCTTCCCGAGAGGAGGAAGAATCCATAGAGCTTGTCCTCGAGCAGAAGAGGAAGCATGACGCTGGCTTCCAGTTCATCCAGCAAATCGGTTTCGAAATATTGTGTCAGAGCATTCCTGCCGTTTATGACATTGCCCACATAAAGAGCAAACTGGTCAAGCTCCCGGGTTATTTCGATCCTGGTGTGGGTGCTTTTGTAGCCGCGCTGTTTTACAAGCTCATATCCGTTGTTTTTCAATAGATACATGGCGGATTTATGTACGGTCAGAAGTTCGTTGACAAATGCTGCATCTGTTATCTGATCAAGCGTAAGTCTGTTGGAGAAAAACCGTATGGCTTCAAGAAGCCCGTTATATCTGTACAGATCGGTCCTGTTATCATTCAGTGCATCCTGTTCTATTTTCCTGAGAATGTCATTATACTGCATACGTTCCCCGCCTTACATAGTTTTTAATTCGTTGTCCCTGTAGTAATAGGTAATCATGGCTTCAGGCTTCAAAATCTCTTCATACTGATTTTTTATCTCCACTCTTACCTTTGGATATATGCGTGTTCTGGCAATCACAGCACCTTCACCGGGAGTTTTGAGGTATTCGTTCAGGCTCCTTACCTTGTATTCCAGCTCTTTGATCGTTTCCTTCAGGTCAGCATATTCATTTTTCAGATTTTCATATGTCGCCATCTGTTCGGGTGTAAGCTGATATGAGCTTCCGTAAACCTGAAGGTGCTGCTTGACTCTGGTTATGTTTTTCTTGGTTTCGTTTACTTGCTGAATTGTTTCATCCAGTTCAAGCTTCATAGCATTGCGGTCAAATCCCCGCACTCTTATGAAGGTACGGGATTCGGCCTTGTTGCCTATTTCGGCAGCGTCGACCTGGATATCCACATCGATTTTGCCGCCGATTATCTTACCTTTCGGAGATTCCACTATGAGCTGCCTGGCGCGAACATTCGAGTTCATGCAGTAAAAACCCACATATACATTTCCTTCGCACTCCACAGTTATGTCAGAAAGGTATTTTACATAAAGATTTTTTTTGCAGCGGACAACTGCCTTGTTTTTGCCGGCTATGCCACCCTTGATATATATGTTCCCGTCTTTGCTTGAGATTTTATCGGCTGCGCCTACACCGTATTCACCCAATATTTCAAGATCATTGCTGGCGACGACACTGAAATTGTCTTCCACAGTGCCTTTTACCGAAAGATAGCCGTCGAAATCGATATTGCCGGTCGAGAAATCTATATCGCCCTTTATCTCGAGGTAATCATAGACGCCGATGGTATCGCCTTGTAATATACGGCACCATTCTTTTTGGAATAAAGATATGTAACGCCATTTTCGTAATGTTCACGGACCGATATCCGGTCATACAGCAAGGGGAAGTTTCTTCCCGGGATCGGTGGGATCGGCTTTCCTCTTACGTTCTTGCCCGGGAAGCCGGGTGTGGGATCCTTGCGTTCCCCGAGCCAGTCTCCCTCTTTGACATGGTTTATGAGGTTCAGTTCATAATAGTTCACTTTTCCTGAATCAATGACCTTGGGTTTCAGGTCTGAAAGCTGATACATCTTTATTACGGCATCTTCCCCGTTGACAGCAGGGAATCCTTCGGCTATCACATATTCATATCCTGCTTTCAGGGGACCTGCAAGAAGTTTTGTATTTACACCGAATACAATACCGGCTTTGTTTAAGGCATCGAATATCTCTTTAACCAGAGCGATCCTGTTATTTGAAGAAAGTTCATCATTATTGATATAAAGGGTCATGTAAGCCTTAAGATTGTCTTCGGATACTCTCAGGCAGATCCTCTCCCGTTGTTCGTCAAAAGCTTCAGGCCCTTTCGGAGCATTATTGATCACATTCTTGAGAGCCATGAAACTTGTTATTTTGATGGTTGGGAACTCCTTCAGGACATCATTGAACATCTCCAGAGTGAATCCCCGTTTTTTCGACTTGATGTAAAAGGTTTCACCTTCCTGAATGATATCTATATAGTCGTTTTGAAAAAGCAGTAAAGCCATTGTCAGTATTACACCTCACAAATGATACTTTATATATCCCACCCAACAACAAGGATAAATCGGATAGAATAAAAAAACATACAGGTATTGGCATGCTTTACTTTCCGCATAATTGTGCAAAGTTTGAGCCAATAGTTTATAATGAAGCATATATAGCCGAAAGGAGCACGTTACTGCCGATTGTCAAATTATATATCGGAAGGATGCAGACTGTGAATAAGTGGATAATTAAAAAAAACAATATAATTATCAATGATATGGAACATTTCGACTCTGTGCACACATTTGAATGCGGACAATGCTTCAGATGGGAGCGCATCGATGACAGCCGCTGGTTTGGAGTAGCCAAAGGCCATGCTCTGGAATTGGAGTGGAACGGAAAGGATCTGATCTTCCACAACACCACCGAGGAAGACTTTCTGAATGTGTGGTATCCGTACTTCGATCTTGATCGTGACTATGGCGAAATAAAAAACAGGCTGTCAAAAAATGATCCGGTCATGAAGGAAGCGATCGAATTCGGATATGGGATCAGGCTTCTGAGGCAGGATTTCCAGGAGATGCTCATATCATTTCTGATATCCCAGAATAACGGTATACCAAGGATAAAGAAGATAGTAGAGAGCCTTGCCAGATCATACGGCGATCCCATCAAATGCCCGAGACTGGATGTCCATGCTTTTCCTTCGTGCGAGAGACTGGCTAAGCTGGCTCTGGAGGATCTGCAGGTTATAAGGGCAGGATACAGGGAAGTACATCCACCGGGCTTCCATACAGTTCTGTTCGGGAGAAGTGTCGCTGGATGCCATAATGAAAGGAGATCTAAAGGCAGCACGCCTAGAGATGCTGAAATTTTTCGGAGTGGGACAAAAGGTGGCCGATTGTATCCTGCTGTTCAGCGGAACAAGATATGACATCTTCCCTGTGGACAGATGGGTAAGAAGGGTCATGGCAGAGCTGTATCTCGGTTATGAAGCTGACAATGAGGAGATCAGCAGCTTCGCAATGGAGAAGTTCGGTGAGCTTGCCGGCTTCGCACAGCAATATCTCTTCTATTATGCAAGAGAGAAAAAGATCGGCATGAACTGACATCTGTATTGACACTGCCTGATCAAAATTGCATAATGTAATAACTGCAGATTTTTTGCAGCAAAAATCAAAAGATCCGGAAAGACTGAAATCATAATGGCATCAAAAACGCATGATTTGACTCAGGGAAGTATACTTAAAAAGCTGCTCAGGATCGCAGTGCCCATTATGGGTACGCAGCTTATGCAGATGACATATAACCTTACCGATATGTTCTGGCTCGGCCAGACCGAGCAGTCGGTGGTGGCCGTTGCCTCCAGCGGACTGGCGGGCATGTATATGTGGCTGGGCATGGCCCTCCTGCTCATCGGACGCATGGGCTCGGAAATAGGCACATCTCAGAATCTGGGCAAGAAGAACACAGAGTCAGCCAGAGGATATGCGCAGGATTCTGCCTTTATCTCATTGATACTGGGATTGATATACGGGCTTATACTGCTTATTTTTGCCGAACCTCTGGTTAAGGTGCTCAGTGTAAACGATCAGACTGTGTTTAAAAACACATGCTCCTATCTGAGAATCATTGCTGCCGGAATACCTCTTACCTATCTGTCGGCGGCTGTGACCGGCGTATTCAACGGGGCAGGCAACTCCCGGCTAAGTTTTTGGGCAAATGCAGTGGGACTTTTGGTCAACATGATATTGGATCCGCTGATGATCCTGGTATTTGGCTGGGATGTAAAAGGAGCGGCAATCGCCACGGTCATAGCTCAGGCCACGGTGTGCGGGTTGTTTGTATGTTTTGTAAAGCGTCACCCCCACAGGCCTTTCGAAAGCTTTCGCATCATGGGGCGTTCTGATCCTGAAAGGGTAAGGCAGATAATACGCTGGAGCTTGCCTGTTGCACTTGAAAGCGGAGCATTTACGATCCTGGCCATGGTGGTCACTTCAATGGTGTCCGGATGGTACGGTGAAACGGCTGTTGCGGTTCAAAGGGTGGGAAGTCAGATCGAATCCCTGTCATGGCTGATAGGCGGCGGATTTTCCTCTGCCATTACAGCTTTTGTGGGTCAAAATTACGGTGCTGAAAAATGGGCCCGAATCAGAAAGGGCTATCGCATTTCCTTATTTACCCTGCTTGCCTGGGAAGCAGCAGTGACCATACTCCTTATATTTGGCGGAAGGTATTTTTTCTCGCTGTTTTTAAGGGAACCGCCCGGGATATTGGATATGGGCGAGACATATCTGCGAATACTGGCAGCCTGCCAGCTCTTCATGGGGCTGGAAGGCGCATGTGCCGGGACATTCAGAGGGATGGGCCGAACACTGCCTCCAAGTGTGTGCAGCATAACATCAAATCTTATACGGCCGGCTTTGTGCTGGTGGTTCTCCACATGGATGGGCTTAAACGGATTGTGGCTGGGTATCACTGCTTCAGGGATGCTCCGGGGCGCTATGGTATTCGTCTGGTATACCTTTTATGAACGCCAGCTGCCGAAGGAAGAAATCCTTCCGCAGGCATGAGCTGAAGCTCAGGAGCAGGAATTACTGCATATATATCCGGAATATAAGTTAAAATTGAAATTAGCCGGCCTGGCCGGCGTTTTTATTCATCTAAAGAGACATGTTATGAAAATGGAACTCATGTATTGCGTATTGACTTGATGTCCTTTGTATTATACTTTTAACTTGTATTTTCGGCGATTTGTCTGTAAAAGGTATATTAAGACCGTCTCAAAAACCAAGGATGAGGGGGAGATATCATGTCAAAAAAGAGCATTTTGAAAAAGATAATGATCCTGTTATCCGGAGTTTCCATGATAGCCGGCTGCGCACCGGAACAGCCTCAGCAAATCATAACTCCCGAACCGTTTGTATCAGAACCGCCATTTGCCACTCCCGAACTTGTAGAGGTTCGGCGTTCTGCCATAACCTCGTCGGACTTTTTGAAGGCCAACGGGAAAGAGGTGTGTAAAGACTATGGCAGGGGCGAAGTCGTAAAGCTGAGAGGCGTAAACGTCGGCGGCTATATGCTCCAGGAATTCTGGATGACTCCTACCAAATATAATTATGATAACTATAAGGTAACCTGCGAAATGGATATATATAAGACCCTGACCGACCGGTTCGGAGAAGAGACCATGAGAAGACTTGTAAGCGTTTATCAGGATAATTACTGGACCGAGGCTGATTTTGACAATTGTGTGGAGCTGGGCATAAATGTGATCAGGCTTCCCATATGGTACATGAATCTGGTCGATTTTAACGGAGAATTCCTTCCCAATGCCTTTGACAGGCTGGACTGGTTCATAGATGAAGCCGGAAAACGTGGGATCTACGTTATCATAGATATGCATGGAGCTCCCGGCTCCCAAAGCGGAAGTGACCACTCGGGAGTTGACGGCGGTGACAACAAGAAGGAAGCATCTGAATTTTTCTTCGGAGAAAATGCAAAGAAGAATCAACAGCTGTTTTATGATATCTGGGCGCAGATCGCAAAGCATTACAGGGACAATCCGGTCGTGGCGGGATATGATCTTCTGAATGAGCCATACTGTACTTACAGGTATTCTTCAGGCCTTTCCGACAAAGAACTGCATACCATGCTCTGGGACATATATGACAATGCATATAAGGTTATACGCGAGGAAGATCCCGACCATATGATCATAATGGAGGCCACGTGGGATCCTGTGGACCTTCCCGATCCTTCTCAATATGGCTGGACTAATGTGATGTATCAGTATCATAATTATCTCTATGATAAGTATAATAATGAAAACGGAGCCCAGGTGGCCAGCCTGAAAAAGAAAATAGACCTGATAGTGAACAGGGGATATGACGTTCCAAGCCTTATGGGTGAGTTCAATCTGATGAACAATACTCTGGCATGGCAGAAAGGACTGCAGCTATTGAATGATGCAGGCCTGAGCTGGACCATCTGGACATACAAGGTCAAAGGGACCAATAACAACTGGGGCTTATACAATCAAAATGTAAAGGAAGTAAATGTGGCGACCGACAGTGAAGAAGAGATCCGCGAAGGATGGTCGCAGGTCGGAAATTCGGTACCGAATACCAAACTGATAAATGCGATCAGACCGTATTTCACAGCACCATGAGCGAGAACCTTGCGGCCGCCAAGCAAAATGAGTCAAAGTCTCCGTCCCCTAAACTCGCAGAGAGGCTGTTTCAAAAATAACATTGTTGCCATGCTGTTCAGATCTTCCTGCTGTCCTCGTCGCAGGAAGTTGTTAATGCTCAAGTTTGCTCTCACGAGGTCGCTGGCAATTTCGCCTTCCGGGCTCGTGCCGGCTAAAATCTGCGTCCGGCAGATTTTACCTCGTTCGAGCTGCACTGTTCGCATTACAACATTCAACTGCTCCTGCGGAGGCAGTTCATCTCTGAACAGCATGTCTCAGTAGTGTCTTTTGAGACTGCTTATAGTCACCTAAACTCACAGTCGGGAGGTATTGGTTATGGATAATGAAAAAATATATCTGAAAGGTGGGCGGCTGAAAGTTGAGATCGCTGTGCCCGGCACATTCTACAAGGGCTCAAGGTTTGACTGGAACGGCTTTATCACTCAGGTCACGCTGGATGACAGGCATACTTTCTGTGCTCCCGAATCGCTCATTGAAGGCGTTGGAACAGGCGGATACGGCTTTTGCGGCGAGTTTGGCATATATGAGCCCGTAGGATACGATGAAGCGTCTGTCGGGGAACGATTTCCCAAGATAGGCGTCGGACTTGTCACCAGGCCTGATGGATCGGATTATGAATTTTTCAGAGCCTACGAGTTTTCTCCGTTCAAGGCGGCCATCACCAGGAGTGATGATGCAGTCGAATTTTCGATCGATCCGGTGGACTGCAACGGTTATTCGGTTTTATACAAAAAGCGTATCTCGGTCAATGACAACATCATGACCATAGAATACACCCTTGAAAATACGGGGGAAAAAGCCATCCGCACCACTGAGTACTGTCACAATTTCATAAGTATCGACGAAACTAAGACAGGCAGCAGCTATACTTTGAAATTCCCATACCAGCCTATTCCGGACAGGCTGCCTGAAGCAGTCAGGATCGATAACAATGAGCTCACATGGAAGGATGAAGGCTGGAACGAACCCTTTTACTGCTTAATTTCAGGCTCCGGCATTGGTCAGTCACACTGGTGGGAACTGTTCGATTCAAAAACCGGTGCGGGAGTAAAAGAGATGAATGATTTCAGACCTGCCAGGATCGCGCTGTGGGGCATGCGCCATGTGATCAGCCCGGAGGCTTTTATTGAGGTAGATATTGAACCGGGTTCGGCGCAAAAATGGACCAGAAAATATGAATTTTTCACACGCTGACAGTCATGAACCGGTCGATTTGTATTTCTGCACTCCAAGACGGAAAAAAGCGTAGCAGGGTATCATGAATACAAATCCGACAAATGGCAGGAACATAAGCCTTACATCGTCTGATTTCCCGGTGAGGTACAGGAACGGATAATACTGAAACAGTGCAAGGACACCAGGAACTGCCCTCTGGCAGTCATGACAAATGAAGCCTTATACTGCATCTGACATTTCAACTGCATTGAGACGTATTTGAAATACAGCTTCATATTATCCTCCCTGCACGATCACTTTTTTCAAAGCACGATTCATAAGCATTTTTCCAAGCGCTACAAGTATGACAAGCCAGCCAAGCTGCAAAAGGATGCTGCGTATTATATCAGAGCCAGAAATAAAGCCGTTATATATCAAAAACGGTGTATTCTGCATGGAAGCAAAGGGCAGAGCATTGATGACCGGAAGTAATTCAGATGGGAAAAACAGCAGGGGAATGATCGCTCCTGCAAAAAACTCAATGACCGATGTGGCGAGTATGCGTATACCCGTTGGCGAAAGGGTGTAAAAGGCAGATATATACAACAGCATAAAAAATGCTGTCAGCCATATATAGTTCGACAGTTGGGAAAATGACATGGGAAAAACGTTCTGACCGCTTTTATAAAACGCCCTGAACATGAGCAGGGTGAAAAATCCCCATACAAACTGTGTGGCAACGCCTGCCCAGGCGGCTGCACGATATTGGAGTCCGTTTATAAACCGTATTTTGAAAAATGACAGGTATTTTTTTATATCTCAAATTCCTTGTAGAGCGAGACGACCAGATCTTCGGCCGAAACGCCCATTACCGAAACATCCTTAATATCTACCAGGGAGGAGATTTCAGATATTACGCTTGAGATGCTTATTACATCAGTATTTACTGCAAGCTCGGCGTGTCCGTCCAGATCCTTTATGATACTGGTTCCGTAAATTTCTTTTATCTTTTCGCCGGTATAATCTATAACTACTGTCCTGATGACAGAATTCCTTTTTCCCGCGCCGTTGGGACCTATATAGCCTACCATCTCACCTCTTTTGATGGTGAATGAAACATCGTCGAGCGCGTGTATATAACTGTATTCTTTTTTGAACAAGGCCTTGACGGCTTGTCCAAAGCCCGCATTGCGACGTGCTACCTTGAATGTTTTATGGATGTTTTGAAGTTCTATCATTGAGGCTGTTCCTCCGTATGCGGCCTCTTTTTAATACCATAGAGCAGTATTTTGAAATGCTTAAATCGATTCCATTATATAATGACTATAGTTATTGACTTATGTCATTATATATTATTTTAAGTTATAAAACCATATCATTTATTCTATCAAATGGAATTTAATATCTCAATTTTATAATATATCAGTATTTTGATGATAAGTGATATCTGAAAGATTATAACTTAAATAATACTGTATGATATTTCTTTATAATTCAGGGTATATATAATATAAAGTTAGATATAACTAACTCATTAAATTAAATTGAAAAGAAGGCGATTTTATGAAAATCTTATATAAAACCAAGGCTGTTTCCACCAGAGGACGAAGCGGAAAAGTCGTTGTAGAGAACAGTGCACTGGAATTTGAAATGTCACCCCCAGTTGAAATGGGAGGACAAAATAATGGCGGAGCCAATCCGGAGCAGTTGTTCGCTGCAGGATATGCAGCCTGCTTCGGAAGCGCATTGCAGCATGTAATACGGGAAAAGAAGCTTCCGATCCCTACTCCGTCTGTTGAAGTGACTGTCGGCATAGGAAAAGATGAAAGCGGCGGATTTGAACTGACGGCTGATATAACGGGACTGATTTCAGGAGTTTCTCAGGAAGAGGCTGATAGACTTGTACAGGAAGCCCATAATGTATGCCCCTATTCCAAAGCAACGAGAGGCAACATTCAGGTCAATGTTTCGGCGAAAGCGGTGTAAGTAATAAGTACAAAGGGAGTCTCTATCGAGCCTCCCTTGCATATTTTTTCGGCGAGATACCAAAAGCCTTTGTAAAGCTTCTGATAAAATTGGAGTAGTTGTTATATCCGCATTCCCGGCATACATCGCTTATGCTCGATCCGCTTCTTAGGAGCGATTTGGCTGTCAGTAACCTTTTTTTGCTTATGTAGCTGTGAAGAGTATAGCCTGTATGCTTTTTGAACTCCCGCAGCAGATGATATTTGCTCATGAAATATCTCTTTGACAAGGATTCCAGGGACAGATCGCCGCCCAGATTCCGGTTGATGTAATGTATGATGTCATTTACAGTGGAATTGTATGATATATCTTCTTCGATGCTGACTACATCAGTATCCAGATAGGCTTTATTGATCAACACTATCAGTTCGGTCAGATAGGTCCCGGTCAATATGTCGCTGCCGAAGCTGCCGGCAAATAAAACCTTTTCCAGTTTAAAAACGGTGTTTTTGATGGAATTGAGCATTTCGGCACCGGGTCTTAACAGGCTGTACCTGTTTTTCGAAGTTGATTCAAAGCATGTTAGAAGATCCGACGAAGGAGTGCACAGCTTCCTTATGTAATCAGGATTGATCCAGATCACGATCCGCTCATATACTGAGCCCGATTCAATGATCGGTTTATGGAGATCCTTATTGTTGATGATAAGAATATCCCAAGGCTTAAGAGAATAAGATTTGCCCTCGATCAGATAAGTGACTTTTCCCGACAAAAGAAAGTATATCTCATAGAAGTCATGGCTATGGTAACCGACCTCGAGATGCGGATCGTCTTTATAATGAAAATACTCGAAATTGTCGTTTATCATGTGTTGTCTGTGTGTAAAAATCTGATTGAAAGAATCCATT
>Ga0134094_1002986_pt1 | contig 13263 bp, 10 predicted proteins | sample 5_1taG_FD_94458 | JGI IMG/M metagenome (GOLD analysis project Ga0134094, IMG submission 94458) | Switchgrass degrading microbial communities from high solid loading bioreactors in New Hampshire, USA - 5_19_20_110_A1 metaG | ecosystem: Engineered > Bioreactor > Semi-continuous > Anaerobic >... | reverse complement strand
TTTGATTCCTCCGAAGAATGTTTGTGTGGTAACTTCATTCTATCAGATCTTTCAGATATGCTCTCTCTTTTTTTTATTTTTTTGCTCTATCCGTTGGCCACCCCAACATTTAGTATAGAACCTTTTTTTATATTATCCATTTGATGTTGTCGTGCTCTCTTCTTCAAAGGTTGACTCGGTAATCAGCCCTCCGACTGATTCCCAAATCCGGCGGGCAACATACGGCTGATTCATCGTGTAAAGATGAATACCGTCAACGCCCTGCGTCACAAGGTCGACAATCTGGTCAACAGCATACGCAATCCCCGCGTCGCGCAGCGCCAACGGTTTGTCCTGATATCGCTCCATGATCCGCATGAATTTGCGCGGCATTTTTACGCCGCACAGCGCAATAATGCGCCCGATTTGCTTTGAATTGACGACAGGCATAATACCTGCCTCAATCGGAACATTTATGCCCGCTATCTGCGCTCGCTCAAGGAAAGCGTAAAAAATATCATTGTCAAAGAAAAGCTGAGATATAAGATGCGAGACACCGGCGTCAACCTTGCGTTTGAGGTTATGTATATCGTCAACGGTGCTGGCGGATTCCGGATGCCCCTCAGGGTAACACGCGCCGATTATATTAAAATCGCCAAGCTCACGAATAAATGCGGCAAGGTCAGAGGCGTGCGGAAAATCGCCGGTCGGCTCAAGCCCCTCTACCCTGTCACCACGCAACGCAAGGATATTTTCAATCCCGCGTTCCCTGAATTCATTTGTCAGACGGATTACATCGTCACGCGTCAGATACATACCGGAAAGATGCGCGACGCTTTCCGTTCCGTAGCGGGTCTTGATTGCCTCGGCAAGCTCCAGTGTTTTCGCGCCATTTTTCCCACCGGCACCATATGTAACGCTTATGAAGTCCGGTTTTAGGTTGCTCAGTTCCTCAAGTGTCCTGTATATTGTTTCAACGCCGGTCGTTGGCTTCGGCGGGAATATTTCAAGCGAAAATACCGTTCTCTTGCCGAACATTTGTGATGTTTTCATGATACATATAGCCTCTTGCGTCTTATATTTTCGTTTTTGTTTTGCTTAATAGATTAAAATTTCTCTTATTTATTTATGTGCGGACTTATTATACGGTTATGGTGTTAACCTGCAATACATATATTTATACTTATGAATGATTATACAGGAAAAGTATTCTTTTTTCAACACAACATATTAAAAGTATATAATATAAGGCTGTTGTTATTTTAATTAAGTAAAAATTTAAATCTATTAGTTTCATGGAGCGAATTAAAACAAAAGAAAAACCCTTGAGACTTGATAGTTTCAAGGGTTTTTGATGTTATTGAATGGAGGCGAGGGGAATCGAACCCCTGTCCGAAAACTCCGAGACAGGACCTTCTCCGAGCGCAGTTTACCTTTTTTTATTTCCCCTTGCCGGTGCGGGTAAACGCGCCCCGGCTCAGGTAGCATCCTTGTGCATGGCCGTCCCGGATGCGTGGAGTCGGCTCATGTTCACCGCGGTTATGACGCCCGCTCCGGAGTCGCGGTCCCCTCCGGGCGAACGAGCCGCTCTATGCGGCGTACTGCCATTAGGCAGCGAGTGCTACTTCTTCGTTAGCGTTTATTTTTTTGGAGCCGTTTAAAGAGGTTGCCCCATCCTCTGCTCGCTTATCCTGCCGTGAAATCCCCGTCGAAACCTTTACGCCCCCATGATGCGGCACATAGCCGCTGCGGCTTTTTGCCGTTGCGGCTTCTTGCCGCTATATATTATAACATACCGAAGCAGTATTTGCTTCGGTATTCATTTGGATGCATCTCCAGTTTTATGTTCACGATATTTATAACGTCATTATATGACTGTTAACGCAAATCACCTATAACAAGTGATACCTTTTCCACCGGATTGCGCGGTCTTTGCGGCGGCTGTTCTGCCGGATGACCGATGGGCACTAAGGCAACAGGACGAAGTCTTGACGGTATGTTCAAAAGGGATCTGCATTTATCGTCATTGAAATGCCCGATCCAGCACCCGCCAAGCCCCATATCGGCAGCCGCTAACAGCATATTCGTTGTTGCTGCCGCTGTGTCCTGAGTCACAAAGTTGTTGCCGACACGCTGTCCGAAGCGCTCTTCAAGCCTGCCCGGGTCAGCGCACACAACTATAATTACAGAAGCTTTCTTAATCCAGTCTAAGGAATATACATCAGGCGAAAACTTCTCAATCATAGCTTTATCAGCGACAACATAGAAAAACCATGACTGGAAGTTGCACGCGTTCGGCGCGCGTGTCGCCGCTTCAAGTATAGCATCTACCTGTGCCTTCGTAATAGGCTCGCCGGTAAAATTCCTGATGCTTTTTCTTGCATAAAGTAAGTCTTTAAATTCCATTTCAACACACCTCCCCCTTGTTTATCATAAACAAGAGAAAACCGATATAAACATCGGTATATTAATTATTAGTAAATTTAAATTATCGCGTAAAACTCATTGATAAACAATCATGCGCTGTCAGTCTTTATCAATATATCTTGAGAAACGCACACTTCCCTGACGTTCCATTTCGCGCTTTGCGTCAGCTTCAGCCATCGACTCGCGCTTATCGTAAAGCTTTTTACCACGGCACAAGCCAACTTCCATCTTCACGCGGGAACCGGAAAAATAAAGCGACAGCGGTACCAAAGTATATCCCTTGCGTGATGTCAGACCGGCAAGCTTCATTATCTCACGTCGATGCATTAAAAGTTTTTTCGGACGCAGCGGATCGCGATTGAATATATTGCCCTTCTCATACGGGCTGATATGCACGCCGATCGCGAATATTTCCCCGTTTATTATGCGACAGTATGAGTCCTTGAGGTTGACGGCACCGTTTCTTATGCTTTTAACCTCAGTGCCGAAAAGGGCTATCCCCGCTTCGTATGTCTCATCAATAAAATATTCATGACGAGCTGAGCGGTTTTGAGCAATCACTCTATTACCGCTTGCGTTCTTTCCCTTATCCTTTGATTTTACATCTCCACCTGCCACTGATACATCCGCCGCCTGCGGGCGCCACGTTGCACTAATAAGGCAAAAACGCATCGCCCGATATAAGGCTGCCTTTCCGCCGACACGGATTTTTCGTTTTTCAATCCTTATATCGGCAAATTACGAAATATATGTATAATAATCGAAAGAATTCTTAATTTTATTGATTGTTACTTTCAGATTATAGTATATCACATATTGATTGTCAAGTTTTACACATGGACAGAAGAAGTTATGTAACACCTGCCTTAATTGACACGGCATTATATGTGGTGTATAATTCTTTAAAACAAAACTCAAAAAATACACAGCGGGAGGGACTTATGACGAATAATACCGCCGATTATAAAGAGAAATACAAAAAATATATTGAAATAGCTCAACAAATGGGTGCAACTGACGCCGTGCCCTTCCGGCTCTCCGACATATGCTTTGACTCCCGCACGCTTTTAAAATGCATGTTCGGGTGCCCCGACTGGGGTAAAAACCATACATGCCCATCCCGTCCGGGAAGCCCGACGATGAATGAATATCGCGAGATGTTTTCAAGGTATTCAGGCGGTGTGATTATACATACACATGACAAGCGCACGTCACAACGCATATCATTTGAAATTGAAAAAGAAGCATTCCTCGACGGTTATTACTTTGCAATATCGCTCTCCGACTGCTCGCTGTGCTCTACATGCGCTGCCGTAACAGGCGAGCCGTGCCGCAACCCTCGTATGGCGCGCCCCGCTTTCCACAGCGTCGGAATTGACGTATTTAAAACCGTACATCAGCTTGGCTTGCCGCTTCGTACGCTGTCCCGACCCGATGAGGAGGAACAGAACTGGTATAGTGCCGTTTTCATAGACTGAGGTACTTTAAAAAATACATATTTTATGCCCCGCGCCGGCGGGGTCTTTTATTTAAATAAAAAGCCTGAGCGCACAGCATAAATATAAAGCGCTTGCCATTTATATATGGGCAATATATAATATTGTTGTAAAGATTTATTCTGGAGGATTAAACATTGGAGAGCAAAGTTTGGAGCGCTGAGCATGCTTATTACTTCCATCAGGGAACGGATTTCCGCGCTTATGAATACCTTGGCTCTCATAGCTATCCGACAAACGATGGCTATAATGTTGTTTTCCGGACATGGGCGCCTCGTGCTGACGCCATATTTGTAACAGGCGATTTTAACGGCTGGAGTGACGCAAATCCCATGCGGCGTATCACAGACGGCGGTCTTTGGGAAGCTGTTATTACATCTGATACACCGCTTACAGGGCAAAAATACAAATATAAAATAATATCTGACGGGGTGGCTGTTTACAAAAGCGACCCATACGCCTTTTTTAGCGAAACGCTTTCAAAAACAGCATCAATCATATACGATATTGGCGGCTACGAATGGCATGACAGCGCGTGGCTTGCCGCGCGCCGGATAATCGCCACACGCCACACCAGAACTTCGGGTGATGGTGTGAAGGGTCATTTTTACCCCGCTCCACTGAACATTTACGAGCTTCATCTCGGCTCCTGGCGCACCCGCGACGGGAGAAGTAATGAGAACGGCGACGCTTACCTCAATTACCGCGAAATAGCTGATGAGCTTGCTGTGTATGTCACGCGCATGGGCTACACGCATGTTGAAATTATGCCTATCGCCGAGCATCCATATGATGGAAGCTGGGGCTATCAGTCCTGCGGATATTTTGCGCCGACATCGCGATTCGGCACACCGCAGGATTTTATGTATTTTGTCGACCGTCTGCACTCATCAGGCATTGGCGTCATTCTTGACTGGGTTCCCGCCCATTTTCCGAAGGACGAGCATGGGCTGTGTAATTTTGACGGGCATCCGACATATGAATATCAAGGAGCCGACAGAATGGAGCACAAGGGATGGGGAACCCGCTGTTTCGACGTCGGACGCCCTGAGGTACAGAGCTTTCTCATCTCAAACGCCCTGTACTGGATGCGCGAATACCACGTCGACGGGCTGCGTGTCGACGCCGTCGCGTCAATGCTTTATCTCGACTACGACAGACGCCCGGGCGAATGGATACCGAATATTTATGGGGATAATAAAAACCTAGAGGCAATTGCCTTTTTTAAAAAGCTGAACGACGCAATAAAGGGCGAATTCCCCGATGTTATCATGATTGCCGAAGAATCGACGGCATGGCCTATGGTGACAAAGCCGCCGTCCGACGGAGGGCTTGGTTTCGACTTCAAATGGAACATGGGATGGGCAAACGACATGTTCGGTTATGTCGCATGCGATCCCCTCTACCGCGGCTCAATACACAACCGCCTGACGTTCCCACTCATGTACGCTTTTTCGGAAAATTTCATTCTTCCCGTGTCTCATGATGAGGTCGTCCACGGCAAAAAATCGCTGCTTGACAAGATGTTCGGCAGCTATGAAGATAAATTCGCCTGCATGCGCGCTTTTCTCACGTATATGATGACGCTCCCCGGCAAAAAACTCATGTTCATGGGGCAGGAGTACGGTCAGTTCCGCGAGTGGAACTATAAAAACCAGCTTGAATGGTTCATGCTCGACTTTGAAATGCACCGGAAACTGCGTGATTTCACCGCCGCTATCAACCATCTTTACCTTTCGGTACCCGCACTTTACGAAATTGACGACAGCTGGGCGGGATTCGAGTGGATATCGGCCGACGATTCATCAAGATGCACGATAGCATACACTCGCCGTGACACAAGCGGCGGGGCTGTACACGTTATCATCAATTTTGCCGGTGTTTCATGGCCGGACTATAAAATCCGTGTGCCACGCCCCGGCGTTTACCGCACACTCGTTGACAGCGACGCCGTCGTTTTCGGCGGGGAGGGGCGTATTCCGGCGACATATACAGCTAAAAAAACGAAGGACGGCACAGGCGAGATAACGCTTGATCTTCCGCCGCTTTGCGGGGTTGTCCTTGAGCTTGAGTTTTAAAGGTATATTAAATCATTTATCTTCTGGTAACCCTCATTTTATTAAGTATATTTTTTAATACAACATCATATCCGCGGAAACGGAGAAGGGATAAGATAGGATGTACAGGAAAAAAGAATGCGTTGCAATGCTTCTTGCCGGAGGTCAGGGCAGCCGCCTTTACACGCTGACTGAAACAACGGCGAAACCTGCCGTACAATTCGGCGGAAAATATCGCATCATCGACTTCCCAATGTCAAACTGCGTCAACTCCGGAATAGACACCGTCGGTGTACTTACACAATATCAGCCGCTTGTTCTCAACGAATACATCGGAAACGGACAGCCGTGGGATCTTGACCGCGCGAGCGGCGGGGTCATGGTTCTTCCTCCTTATCAGGCTAAAAATTCCTCTGACTGGTATAAAGGCACGGCAAATGCCATATACCAGAATCTCCCGTTTATTGAACGATACGACCCCGACTACGTGCTCATTTTGTCGGGCGACCATATATACAAGATGAATTATGCCGATATGCTGCGCGAGCACAAGAAAAACGAAGCCGATGTGACAATCGCTGTGCTCAATGTTACCCTTGAGGAAGCATCGCGCTTTGGTATTATGGAAACAGACGACGAGGGGCGCATTATCGGCTTTGAAGAAAAGCCCAAGGTGCCGAAAAGTACAAAGGCTTCAATGGGCATATACGTTTTCAACCGCAAGATTCTTGCCGAATACCTCCGCCGCGATGAAATGAACCCGGCGTCATCTAACGACTTTGGAAAAGACATCATTCCCGCTATGCTGAAAGACGGCTGCCGTCTGTACGCATATCCGTTCACAGGCTACTGGAAGGACGTAGGTACAATAAAAAGCCTTTGGGAAGCTAACATGGATCTTCTTGGGCCTGAGCCAGCCTTCCGCATACAGGATCGCGACTGGCGCATTTATTCGCGCAACAATGCAGCGCCGCCTCACTTTGTCGGTGAAAATGCGCACATAAAGAACTCGATTGTCACCGAGGGCTGTGAAATATACGGCGTCGTAGAAAACTGTGTATTATCTAACGGCGTCATCGTCGAAGAGGGCGCTTTCGTTAAAGATTCGGTTATTATGAGCGACGTCATAATCGGCGAGAACTCAAATGTTAACTATTCTATCATCGACAGCGGTACAATAATCGGCGCCGAAAGTGTCGTCGGACGTCCGAGGGACGCTGCCGCCGATTCAGACATAACCGTTATTGGCTCAAATATAACAATAAAGAAAAACTCCACAATACCTGCGGGTTCGATACTCAGCTCATCGGTGCTCTGAGAGTGTGGAAAGGAGAGTTAAAATAAAATGTCTGTTGCCGGAATCATTTTTTCTAATATACATGATTCAAATATAGCCGATCTGACACGGCTTCGCACGATGGCATCGGTTCCGTTCGGATGCCGCTACCGGCTCATTGACTTCACGCTCTCGAACATGGTCAACTCCGGTATAACAAACGTATATGTTATCACCCACTATAACTACCACTCACTGATGGATCACATCGGAAGCGGTAAGGACTGGGATCTTGCCCGTGCGCGCGGCGGTATAAAAATCCTGCCGCCATTCATCTCGGCTTTTGCAAACAACGTCAATGTTCTTTATAAAACACGCCTTGAAGCGCTCAAGAGCATAAATCATGCGATTTCAAACATAAAGGACGATTATGTTGTTCTTTCAGACTGCGATGTTATCTGCAATATTGATTTAAACGAAATCATCTCCGACCACATAAATAGCGGCGCCGATATGACAATCGCCGTCAAGCGCATGTATCTTACGCCTGACAGCGCACGCATAAACATCATATACAAGACAGACGAGAACGGCACAATACACGATGTTGAATCCTACCCCGCCAATTTTGAGGGTGAAGCTGATGTCTCTCTCAATATTGTTGTTATGAGCCGGCGCTATCTGCAGACAATGGTGCTCGACGCCATAGCTCACGACTATGTCAGCATGAACCGCGATATAATAGCCAGAAATGTGCGCCATTCATATTTCCGTGTATATCGCTATGACGGATATTTTGCTGTCATATCGTCAATGCAGGACTATTTTAAGCACAGCATGGAGCTTATAAGCGACGCATCCGTGCGGCGTGAGCTTTTTGGCGTGAAAAACCGCCCCATTTACACGAAAATACGCAATTCTGCCCCGACAAGGTATATAGGTGACGCGTCCGTACGCAACTCACTCGTCGCCGACGGCTGTGTGATTGAGGGGCGCGTTGAAAACAGCATACTTTTCCGCGGCGTCCGCATCGGGAAAAATACGACGGTCAAGAATTCTATCCTTTTCCAGGACACCTACACAGGTGAAAACGTCAGCCTTAACTGTGTTCTGACAGATAAGGACGTTGTCATACGAGATAATGTGAACCTTTCAGGTCACACATCGATGCCTATATATGTCGAAAAAGGCCGCATGATATGATTATTTTTGAAACTAACCTTACATCAGCGCATGATACCGTAAATGATGCCGTAAAAATCTATATATCGGATATAATGACAATGACAACGATAAGGAGGTTTTCGATATGAAGATTCTCTTCGCCGGCTCTGAAGCTCTGCCGTTTGCATCGACGGGAGGACTTGGCGACGTTCTCGGCTCTCTTCCCTCCGCTATTGCACACGCGTTTCCATATGCAGATGTCCGCGTCGTTTTGCCGCTTTATAGCAGCATAAGTCATGAATATCGCTCCGAAATGACGCTTATCACCGAAACACAGGTGCGCCTTTCATGGCGTGTTCAATATTGCGGCATCTACAGCCTTCTTCGCGATGGAGTAACGTATTATTTCATAGATAATGAATACTATTTCAAGCGTCCTACGCTTTACGGCAACTATGACGACGGCGAACGTTTCGCTTTCTTCAGCCGTGCCGTACTTGAGCTGATGGACCGCACAGGATTCTTCCCCGATATACTTCACGCAAACGACTGGCAAACCGCCGCATCAGTTATATACCTGAAAAGCATTTATTCAGCCGACGCACGTTACCGCCCCGTTCGCGCTGTTTACACGATACACAATATCGAGTATCAGGGCATTTACGGAATGGATATTCTTGGTGACGTTTTCGGGCTCGGGCCCAATATGCGTGGTGTTATCGAATACGACGGCAACATAAACCTGACAAAAGGTGCTATCGTTTGTGCCGACGCCGTAACAACAGTGTCTCCGCAGTACGCACGTGAGCTTCAGACGGAGTATTATTCACATGGGCTTTATCATATACTGCGACTTTACAGAGAAAAACTTTTTGGTATAATTAACGGCATTGACACAACTTATTACAATCCTGAAACCGACCCGGCATTGCCGAAAAATTATTCGGCAAATGACCCGAGCGGCAAGGCCGTCTGCAAAGAGCACATTCAGCGCCTGACAGGGCTCGCCGTCTGCCCTAACACGCCGCTTGTCGCTATGATATCACGCCTTGCCGAGCATAAAGGCTTTGATCTTGTAACGTGTGTTATTGAGGAATTCCTCAAAGACGACGTTCAATTTATACTTCTCGGCACGGGAGACAAGGCGCTTGAGGATTACTTCTCCTCACTCGCCGCCCGCTACCCCGGAAAGGTAGCCGTACTGCTCCAGTTCAACAAAGAACTGTCAAAACAGATTTATGCCGGTGCCGACATCTTCCTCATGCCGTCGAAATCCGAGCCGTGCGGGCTCTCTCAAATGATAGCGTCGCGTTACGGCGCCATCCCCGTTGTCCGTGAAACAGGCGGGCTTTACGATACTATCAAGCCGTATAACCCCGAAAATGACAGCGGCAACGGCTTCACGTTCGCAAATTATAATGCGCACGATATGCTTTATGTATTGCGTCAAGCGACGGCTTTGTATCGTGACAAAGATAAATTTACAAAACTCATGCTCCGCGCGATGAAGTGTGATTTTTCATGGGACTCATCGGCAAAACAATACATGGAGCTGTATAAAAATCTTCCCCAATAAAAAGCAAAGGATATAAAAAAGAATGGATCCCCTAAAAGGTATAACTAAAGCTGAAATAAAGGAAGCGATAGAAAGCAAGCTTTCACGTTATTTCAACACAACATCCGCTGACGCATCAGAAAGCCAGATATACAAAGCAACCGTCCTGACGGTGAAGGACATCCTCACATCGATGCGTTCGGAGTATAAAAAAGACATAAAGAAAAGTGGCAGCAAGCGTGTCGTCTATCTCTGTATGGAATTTCTTCTCGGACGCTCGCTTCAGGTCAATCTCTCAAACCTCGGAATTGTCGACGAATACAGAAGCGCCCTGCGCGAGATGGGTTTTTCGCTCGATCATTTATACGAGCTCGAGCCTGACCCGTCGCTTGGAAACGGAGGGCTTGGCCGCCTTGCCGCTTGCTTTATGGATTCGCTATCAACACTCGGTTATCCTGCAAACGGATATTCCATATGTTATGATTACGGCTTTTTCCGTCAGAAAATTGTAGATGGGCAGCAGATTGAGCTTCCCGACGTATGGCTTCCGGACGGCGAATGCTGGCTCGTCCCCCGCACAGATAAAACATTCACCGTGCGCTTTGACGGGCACATCATCGAAAACTGGCATGACGGTCGCTGTGACATCATACATGAAAACTACACCGAAGTACAAGCTGTTCCCTACGACCTGATGATTTCCGGCGCTAACAGCCGCGCCGTTAACACCCTTCGCTTATGGCGTGCGCGCGGCACAAACCAGAACTTTAATATGAAGCTTTTCAGCCAGGGCGAATACATCCGCGCCATGCAGCAGAACACAAGCGCCGAAATTATATCAAAGGTTCTCTACCCATCTGATGAGCACACGGAAGGAAAGCTCCTGCGACTTACACAGCAGTACTTCCTTGTCTCCGCGTCGCTTCAAAGCGTCATTGCCGACCATCTTGCCGCATATGGTACGCTGAATAATTTTGCCGATAAAGTGGCAATTCACATAAACGACACGCATCCGGCGCTTTGTATTCCGGAACTTATGCGCATTTTGCTTGATGTTTACTCCTACTCATGGGAGGATGCGTGGAACATCGTAACGCGCACAATCTCGTATACGAACCATACCGTAATGCCGGAAGCGCTTGAATCGTGGAATGAGGACCTTTTCCGTCTGAAACTTCCGCGCATTTATATGATAATCTGCGAGATAAACCGCCGTCTCGGCGAAGATCTGTGGCGCGCTTACCCCGGCGACTGGGAGCGCATATCGCAGATGAGCATAATCAGCTATTCCCAGATTCGCATGGCGAACTTAAGCGTTGTTGCTTCGCATAAGGTCAACGGCGTGTCGGAGCTTCACACACAAATATTAAAAGATACCGTATTCCATAACTACTACAAATACACCCCTGAGAAATTCATAAACATCACAAACGGAATTGCTCACCGCCGCTGGCTTTGCTGTGCAAACCCTGAGCTTGCTTCCCTGCTTGATGAAACAATCGGCCCCGACTACCGCTATGATTCGGAGCGGCTTTCCGATTTTGCAAAATATTCGGACGATAAAAACATTCATGAGCGCCTATCTGAGATAAAGCAGCACAACAAAGAGCGATTTGCACAGTATTATTACAACAAAACAGGCATAGCTCTTGATACGCACAGCATATTTGATGTTCACGTCAAGCGCATACATGAATACAAGCGTCAGCTTCTCGGTGCCCTGAAAATAATCGCATATTACAACGAGCTGAAGGAAAATCCGAACAGCTCCCTGCCGCCGCACACCTTCATTTTCGGAGGTAAAGCGGCACCCGGGTATTACATCGCAAAGGACATAATTAACTTAATCTGCGGCATATCAGAGGAGCTTGAGCATGACCCCCGCCTGCGTGAGCGCATGCGCGTCATATTCATCGAGGATTATAAAGTCAGCACAGCCGAGATTCTGATGCCGGCTTCCGACATATCGGAGCAGATTTCGCTTGCCGGAAAGGAAGCAAGCGGCACCGGCTGCATGAAGTTTATGATAAACGGCGCGCTTACAGTCGGCACGCTTGACGGCGCAAATGTTGAAATGCAACGCGCTGTTGGCAACGACAATATCTACATCTTTGGGCTTCGTGCTGATGAAGTTGAGGAGATATGGCGACGCGGCTATGAGTCGATTGCTTATTACAACAGAAGCGAACGCCTGCGCCGCGCTGTAGACGCGCTCACAACCGGGTTTAACGGTAAGCAGTACACAAACATTATGCATTATCTTTTGCTGGGGCATGGCGTTGCCGACCCGTATATGTGCCTTGCCGACTTTGATTCGTACACATCGACATGCAGAAAAGCTGCCGCCGATTACGAAAACAAGTCTCTTTGGTATAAAAAGGTTGTTATGAACATTGCCGGCGCCGGTTATTTTTCCTCCGACCGCAGCATTCGCGAATATGCGGAGAAAATCTGGGGCTGCAAGAGCATTTACGGAAAATAAACCTCTCCACTCTCACTATTCGACAACCGATAATCGGGTGAAAATATGTATTTTAACGCTACCACTTCGCCTTATTTGCGCTCGCTTGTAGAGCGACTTATACAAAAGCCAAATGTCGAAAATGGCGACAGCTACTACCCTACGCGTCACGGTGCTTTCACACCTGACGTAAAATTGCAGTTTGACGTGCATATACCTCGCGCGGTGTCCCCCCGGGATGTCCGTATGCTCGTCTGGCCGGAGTACGGCGGCTCCCCTGCCATTTACCCCACTTCATGGCAAAGGCTTCATCTTGGACGCGACGTTTTTTCGTGTAGAGCAAAAGCTTCTGACATCGCGTCGGCTTTTGGCGCTGATGTGGGACTCTTTTACTACCGATTTGAGTTTACGGGATACAATGGCTCATCATTTGCTGTTGTACAGGGTGATGATGGCGGCGCTGTTCTCATACCGAGCGAACATGGTGGCTGTGCGTTTGCTCTCACCATATATAAACGCACATACCCTGCCCCGCGCTCTTGGTACGGCGGGATAATTTATCACATCTTCGTCGACCGCTTTGCAAAATCGTCGCGCCACAAAATAAAACCGAAAGACTACGCCATCATGAACGACGACTGGTACCATGGCATACCTCAGTTTGGCGAATATCCCGGCGCGCACGTTGAAAACAACATGTTTTTCGGCGGTAGCCTTTGGGGCGTTATCGAAAAACTTGATTATCTTCGCTCCCTTGGCGTAACGTGCATTTATCTGTCGCCTGTATTTGATGCATACTCAAATCACAAGTACGACACGGGCGATTATGAGCACGTCGATTCAATGTT
>Ga0134094_1002984_pt1 | contig 13268 bp, 12 predicted proteins | sample 5_1taG_FD_94458 | JGI IMG/M metagenome (GOLD analysis project Ga0134094, IMG submission 94458) | Switchgrass degrading microbial communities from high solid loading bioreactors in New Hampshire, USA - 5_19_20_110_A1 metaG | ecosystem: Engineered > Bioreactor > Semi-continuous > Anaerobic >... | reverse complement strand
TTTTCGGTAGTAATCTGTGATAACAGCTCTTCTAAAGTGTATTTCTTCTTTTTTTTCGTTGGTTTTAGTGTGATACTTTTCTCGTCTTCAGCAATATATAATTCAATTTCGGAACCTTGGCATATACCAATTCTCTCAGCGGCTTCTTTTGGAATACGAATACCCAAACTATTTCCCCACTTTTGAACAATAACTGTAGACATGTAATCAACCCTTTTCTCTTGATTTCTTTTTGCTTTTAAATGATCCTTCGAATTCATTATATCACCTATTAAACAATGTATATACTAAGTATATACATTTGTTTGAAAAATGATACTTCTTTATTTCACTGAAGCAGTTTCAAATGCGTTTAGGTTCATCGGAGGCGAAGCCGGAGACTCTTGATATCTGACTGGCCAAATCATATCAATGGGTTTTTCCCGTTTTTTAGAGACCGCCGTCCGAGAAAACATATCAATCAAATGTAAATATGTTTATTTTAACTTATACATAGTAAAAATAGTGCCTACACTAATGCCATAATGTAAGCACTATAAAAATATGTTTAGGGCTCTACCCTAAATCTATAACCCAGGCATCCTGTATATAATCCTCAATAATTTTTCTTGATAAATTGAACCAGCTTTTGCACACATCAAGTATGATTGAATCTCCGGTCACTACTCTTTCTTTTTCCGCCAATACGACATCCACATTGGGGACCAGTTCGACTTCAACCGGCAACCCCCATTGCCCTGATAATTCCAGTATCTTGGTTTTCAGTCTGCCTGAATTTGATACGGGAGAATCCAGATAAAACTTAACCAAGGGCGCATTCAATTCTTTCAGGGCCTTTCCAATGAGGTTTAAAGCAACATCTGTTTTATCTATAAGTCTGTATGTGCCCCTAAGCCCTGCCAAATCCCTGTAAACCCCGTCTTTTCCAAGCAAGATGGGACTTCCCGACATTGCGACTTCCAAAATAATTATCAGATTGAATCCGTCTATATTTAAGCAGCCATCCTTTACACATTCCAAAGGTAGCATTTTTGACCGTCTTTTTTTATAATCCGCCGTTGAGGAGGTTGTTCTTTGCAGGGCCGTCCTTTCTCTTGAGGAAAGCAGATAATGGTTGCCTGTGAATTCTATTACCTGTTTTATTTTGTATCCTCTGTCCAGCAACCATTGTATCTCTTCCTGTATCATTTTTAATTTTGCAATATTCTCAACAGAGAATATTTTTACATCATCCGGGTTATAACCCCTTCTGACATTTTTGGCCGTCATTTTTATCTGCTTCCTTTATAAACTCATATTCTCATTTATCGCCATATCTTCCTTGCTTTCGGATCAGCTGCAAAGCACTGTTCTCTTAAGTTCTCCAACTCTTCTGTATAGTCTTCATTTGGATCGCCGGATATTTCATTATAATTGGGTTCAACTGCTTTTGTCCAGAAATAAAAAATTGACAGCATTAAAACTATTTTATATATTAATACCGAGGAGTGATCTTGCGGTGGACGATTCTACAGACTCTGATTTAGGGCCGTCTGATCAACGATCTGACAAATTAGTATTATTAAGCAAAAAGATAAATATTATTTTTTATAGACACATAACCCAGGGCAATTTTGTATTGTCCTTATTGTTATGTGTTTTTTTATTTCTATAGGCGCAAAATAATAAACACCGCTTCCGGGAAGCTAAGTTTATAAAAACATGTTTACGCGCATTTAAATATTATTTAAGAGAGATATAGGAGGATACAAATTGGTCCATAATCCTTTGCCCTGGTTACTTCTGCTCCAACTGGTTTTTATATGTCTTAATGCTGTTTTTGCTTGTGCTGAAATTGCCGTTATTAAAATGAACGACAACAAGCTGGCCAAACTTGCCGCTGCCGGCGATAAGCGTGCCTTACGCCTGACTAAGCTCACTGAACAGCCTTCAAGCTTTCTGGCCACCATCCAGGTCGGTATAACTTTGGTCAACCTCTTAAGCAGCGCCGTGGCCACAGAAAACTTTTCTGACCGCTTAGTAGCGGGATTGGCCGGTATAGGTATAAATATTCCCATAGCCGTAATCAACATCCTGTCCGTCGCAATTATAACGGTTTTACTGACATATTTCACCGTACTTCTCGGCGAACTGGTCCCCAAACGCCTGGCCATGAAAAATGCCGAAAAGATCGCCCTCAGTATGTCCGGGCTTATTTATACCGTCTCCAGAATATTTACACCCGCTGTTTGGCTTTTCACCGTATCGACCAACGGCCTTTTGCGGCTATTCGGTGTTGACCCCAACAGCGAGGATGAAGAAAATGCGGAAGAAGAAATTCTTATGTTATTGGATGCAGGCAAACAAAAAGGAACCATCCAGCCGGAAGAGCAAAACATGATTCAGAACATATTTGAATTTGATGATATCTCCGCGGGAGAAATAATGACCCACCGGACGGAGGTTACTCTCCTCTGGCTTGATGAAACCGATGAACAATGGGAACAAACCATCCTGGAAAGCAGGCATTCCATCTTCCCAATCTGCGCGGAAAGTCCCGACGATATAGTTGGGGTTTTAAATGCCAAGGACTACCTCAAACTTAAAAATAAAACCCGCGATGAAGTGATGAAAAAAGCCGTCCAGCCTGCCTATTTTGTCCCCGAATCCGTACGGGCGGATGTCCTGTTCCGCAATATGAAAAAAACAAGAAACCATTTTGCCGTGGTTGTTGATGAATACGGCGGCATGAGCGGAATCATCACCATGAATGATTTGCTGGAAGAACTGGTAGGCGACCTTGAAGACGACATTACCATACCAGTGGAAGCACCGCTGATAGAACGCATAGATTCCAAGACCTGGCAAATACAGGGCACTGCACCCCTTAACGAGGTCTCCAAGCAACTCGGCGTCTTACTTCCCGATGATGAATACGACACTTTTGGCGGCCTGGTTTTCGGACTTTTGGGAAGCATTCCCAGTGACGGCAGTACGCCTGAGCTTGAAGAGTACGGCTTGACCATAAAGGTTAAGAAGATTAAAGATCGCAGATTGGAAAGCGCCATCGTATACTTATCGGATGCCAAACCCCTGAGCACCGTCAGCCAATAAACCTCAGCCAATATAACGTCAGCTAACAAACCTTGGCCAATAAATTTTTGGCCCATGATCCATTCTCCCTCATGATCCATCCTCCCTAAAATAAAAGCAGCCCATTGTTCCGGCCCCCAATCATTAGGTTTTAGCTCTAACTTAGGGGGACAGCGCAATAGGGCTGCATTTTTTATCTAAATGACCTCAACTTCAAATGGCTTTAAATGGCTTTTACTTTCATTACCCTCATGGCGTTGAGAATTGCTATTACCGCCACGCCAACATCCGCAAAGACCGCTTCCCACATGGTGGCGATACCGCCTGCTCCCAAGATAAGAACAATCAGTTTAACTCCTAAAGCAAAGCCGATGTTCTGCCAGACAATTCTTCTTGTTCTTTTGGCAATACTGATGGCGCTTACAATCTTGGAAGGCTCATCGGTCATAATAACCACGTCAGCGGCTTCAATGGCGGCATCGGATCCCAATCCGCCCATTGCAATGCCGATGTCCGCCCTTGCCAGTACCGGAGCGTCATTTATACCGTCACCCACAAACACTAATTTCCCATGAGGTGATTTTTGCCTGTCTAACATCTCTAATTTTTCAACCTTTTGATCCGGAAGAAGTTCGGCATATACTTCATCCAAGCCCAAATCCCCGGCCACCTTTTCTCCGACCTTTTTATTATCCCCTGTAAGCATCACGGTCCTTTTAACGCCTATTGCCTTTAGGCCGGAAATGGCAGCTTTGGCATCTTCTTTTTCTTCATCCGAGATTAAAATATAGCCCGCATACTTTTTATCTACGGCCACATGAACTACCGTACCGACTTCATCAACATTGTCATACTCGATGTTTTCTTTATTCATAAGCTTAATGTTTCCGGCCAGGATTTCTTTGCCTTCTGCTTTTACTCTTATTCCATGGCCTGATATTTCTTCATAGTCCGAAATCTCATCCTTATTAATTTCTCCCCAGTATTCATTCAAAATGGATATTGCTATGGGATGGTTGGAATAGCTCTCGGCAAAGGCCGCATACTTTAACAAGTCATTGGCATCCATACCGTTTTTCGGGCTTATCTTGGTAACTTTAAACACACCCTTGGTCAGGGTTCCTGTCTTATCAAACACAACCGTATCCACACTGTTTAACGCTTCTAAATAGTTGCCGCCCTTGACTAAAATACCGTTCTTGGACGCCCCGCCGATTCCTCCGAAAAAGCCAAGGGGTATGGAAATGACCAAGGCGCAGGGGCAGGCAATTACCAAAAATATAAGGGCTCTATAAAACCAGTCAGAAAAGCTGGCCCCAGGAATTAGAAGCGGCGGCAGAAGGGCAAGAATTAAAGCAATGATAACAACTATAGGTGTATAGTATCCGGCAAATTTAGTTATAAAGTTTTCCGTCGGCGCTTTCCTGGCGGTTGCGTTTTGCACTAAATCCAGTATCTTGGCAACCGCTGATTCTCCAAACTCTTTTCCTACTTCAATGGTTAAAACACCGTTTGTGTTGATAAAGCCTGCTAAAACATCGTCTCCTGCTTCCACTTCCCTCGGTACCGATTCCCCTGTCAGGGCTGAAGTGTTTACCATGGATTTGCCTTCCAATATCCTGCCGTCAAGGGGTATCTTTTCACCCGGCTTGACAATTATCCTGTCCCCGATTTTGACCTCATCGGGGTCCACTCTTTTCTCTTCATTCCCCGCTATTAAGGTCGCATAGTCGGGTCTGATATCCATTAAAGCCGAAATCGATCTTTTGGAACGGTTTACCGCCATATCCTGGAATAACTCGCCTATCCGGTAGAACAGCATCACCGCGGCGCCTTCCGGGAATTCTTGGATGGCAAAGGCACCTATCGTGGCTATAGTCATCAAGAAGTTTTCATCAAAAACCTGCCCTCTGACCATATTTTTAATGGCCCTAAAAATTATTTCCCCGCCGACTAAGATATAGCTGGCGAAAAATATTGAAAACTCCGGCCAGAAGGAAAAGTTAAAGGCTATTCCTACAGCAAACAACACCGCACCAATAACAAGCGTTATCAACTTGGCTTTTTCCATCATCTCCGAATGGCTTTCCTCGTTGGCAAGGGAAAGCTTCTGAGTCGCCGCATTTGTTGTAAAATCTTTTGAAGCTGCGTTTGCTCCGGCCCAATCTTCTATTTCAACAACCCTGACAGCGGGCTCTATCCCTTTAACGATTTTTTTGGTTTCACTTATTACATCTTCCAAATCGTGCCTGTTATGGGTCTCAATAGATAGTTTTTGGGAGACGAAATCAACCGAAGCCGTCTTGACACCGCTTAGGTTGGAGACTTGCTTTTCAATTCTGGCCGCGCAGTTGGCACAAGCCAGTCCGTCTAAAATTAGTTCCTTGGTCAGTCTTGATTCCAAATAAATCCCATCCTCTTCTTTTCGGTTTAAAGGTTGCCTTATTCTCTGACATGGCTTAAGCCCTGGTGAAAGACTTGTTCTATATGTTCATCGTTCAGGGAATAATAGACGACTTTGCCGTCCCTTCTGCTTTTAACCAGTCTCGCCTGCTTTAGTTTCCTTAACTGATGCGATATTGCGGACTGGTTCATATCGAGAAGAGCGGCTATATCGCAGACACACATTTCAGATGAAAACAAAGCATTTAAGATCTTAATCCTGGTTTCATCACCGAAAACCTTGAAAAACTCCGCCAGGTCAGTGGCCTCATCATCATCGATCATGTTCTTTCTAACCCTGTTCACAACATCTTCATGTATGACATTACAACTACAAATCTCAAAATTAGCAGCTTCGTTATCCATGTCCTCACCCTTATAAAGTATTATATGAACAATTGTTCATATGTTCTAATAAAATTATATGCCAAGTCTCTCTACAATGCAACAACAAGTTTATTAACTCAAATTCGCAAACGTTTGCGAATTTGCCAAACCTCCCTGTTTTTGCCCATAGGCTTCATACAAGCGCATTAAATTTTTCGCCGTTCTACAGGAATATCCCACTGATTGTTCCAGCCATTGGAGCCATTCCCATGAGGCAACAGGGCCTTGGCTTCCGCCAGGCGCCGCCCCACCTCGATGGCGCTGGCCAGCAGAATTTTTCGGGTTTGATTCTTAATGGCGATGATTTCCGCTGCAATAACCTGGGGGGGTCCTTTCTACCCCTTTCACTTCACACGGGACTGGCTTTTTCACCCCCTTGAATGAGCTTCATATGCTATTAAAAGCGGTGAAAGGAGCTTGTCCGGATGGAGGAAGTACAAGGGGTAGGACCGGAAAAAGCCAGTCCCGTTTTGTGATAAACTATAATAAAAGTATTCAAAAATAAAAATATTCAACAAGGATGTGAAGGCTTTGGGCTTTTCCAATAAAACAGTTATTGTAACCGGTGCGGGAAAGGGAATCGGGAAAGGAATTGCTTTGCTTTATGCGGAGAAAGGGGCCAATGTGGTTATTGCCGATATCGATGAAAATGCCGGGGCAGAAACAGCTGGGCTGATTAAAGATCGAGACGGAAAGGCTGTTTTTGTCCGGACCGATGTCAGACGAGAGGCAGATATCGTGCATTTAATGGAGGTCGCTCATCAAACTTACGGTCGAATTGATATTTTAATTAACAACGCCGGAAAGGGCCTGTTTAAGTCACCCTATGATTTATCTGTGGAGGAATGGGACGATTTGCTAAACACAAACTTAAGAAGCGTTTTCCTAGCAGCGCGGGAAGCAGCCAAATATATGCGCAATAACAAAGACGGCGGTTCCATTGTAAATATTGCCTCCACCAGGGCTCTCATGTCTGAGCCCGATTCGGAGGCTTATGCCGCTTCCAAAGGCGGAATTGTCGCCCTGACCCATGCCCTGGCAGCTTCTTTGAGCAAGGATAAAATTACTGTTAATTGCATTTCCCCGGGCTGGATCGAAACGGGGGATTATGACCAATTGCGTCCGATTGATCATGAACAGCATTTATCCGGGAGGGTTGGAAAGCCGGAGGATATTGCCAGAGCTTGTCTTTATTTAACGGCCAAGGAAAATGATTTCGTCACTGGCATTAACCTTATTGTGGACGGCGGGATGACCAGGAAGATGATTTATGAAGAATAGAAGCTTATATGCAACAAATCCGCTACCCCGAGCTTGAGGCTCAAAAGAAAGCCCATGCCAAATTTATCGATGATCTTGCCAAGTTGAAAAACGACTATAACAATGCCGGCGGTAATATTTTGGTAATACTCAATGCCAACAAAATGGTCATAGACTGGCTTTCAAATCACATAAGAAACATGGACAAAAAAATAGGCGAATTTGCTCATTTTCTTTTGATCGTATTTTTCTCGCTCTTCTTTAGGCATAGTATTAAATCCACTAATTAATAATGCACCCTTTTCTTTTAATAGAGCAAAAATAATTGAGATTATTCCAAAAAACACGGCAAGTATTAAACATGTTATTGTTCCTATATTCATAATACCCTTCTCTCTTCATAAACTGACTCACAATAGTTTGCAATTACTCATTAGTTTATATTTTAAATACTGTTTAACATAGTTTATCAATAAAAAGGGTTTTCTAACCCAGTTAGCTCCGGCCAAGCAGCCCGGAGAATAAATCAATGGCAGAAAACCCTTTATATTTTCCTTTAATTAACCGGCATCACAGCTTATTAAGCGGCATTACAGCCTTATCACAATTACTTTGTTTAACCGCCCAGATAAGCCTTACGGATTTCGTCACTGGCAGCTAATTCTTTGCCGGTGCCGGAAATTGGAATGGTGCCGGTTTCCAGCACATAGGCTCTGTCAGCGATAGACAAGGCCATCTGAGCATTCTGCTCAACAAGAAGTATCGTGGTCCCGGCCTTGTTCATCTCCTGGATAATATTGAATATTTGTTCCACCAGTATAGGCGCAAGACCCATGGAGGGCTCATCCAGCATTAGCAGTTTGGGCCGGCTCATAAGCGCCCGGCCTATGGCCAACATCTGCTGTTCCCCTCCGGAAAGGGTGCCCGCAATCTGATTGCGGCGCTCCAAAAGCCGCGGGAACAGGTCGTAGACCCTTTCCAATTCGGTTTTGACATCACCGGCAGGGCAAGTATATGCACCCATATCCAGGTTTTCCTGGACGGTCATCTGCAGGAAAATACGCCTGCCCTCAGGGACATGGGCCAAACCCTTTTTTAAGATTTTATGAGGCGCCACGGAAGTGATGTTCTCTCCCATGAAATGAATTTGGCCGGTCTTCGGGCGCAGCAAGCCGGAGATGGTTTTCAGAATGGTGCTCTTCCCCGCGCCGTTAGCCCCGATCAGGGTCACTATCTCGCCCTCGTTGACCTCAAGGGAGATACCCTTTATGGCATGAATAGCGCCGTAATAAACGTTTATACCTTCAACTTTCAACATAGTAGTCATCCCGGTCATTCCTCCCTCTTCTTGCCCAAATAAGCTTCGATTACCTGAGGGTTGTTCCGAATCTCGTCGGGAGTGCCATGGGCGATTATTTTACCAAAATTAAGCACACATATCCTTTCACAGATGCCCATGACCAGATTCATGTCGTGCTCGATGAGCAAAATCGCGATCTGGAAGGTGTCCCGGATCTTCCTGATATTCTCCATTAATTCGGATGTCTCGGACGGATTCATCCCTGCCGCAGGTTCATCCAGGAGCAGCAAGGAGGGGTTCGTAGCCAGGGCCCGGACTATTTCCAGCCTGCGTTGAGCGCCGTAGGGCAAAGATCCCGCTCTTTTCTCCGCCAAGTCTTCCATATCGAAAATGGACAAAAGCTCCATGGCTTTTTCATGGGCCTTCCTCTCGCTTTTCCAGTAAGTGGGAAGACGGAAGATGCCATTCCACATACCATAGTGGATATGATTATGCATGCCGATCTTAACATTGTCCTCAACCGTTAGATTAGAGAAAAGGCGTATGTTTTGAAAAGTACGGGCAATACCGGCTTTGTTAATTTGGACCGTGTTCATATTTTTCGTGTCACGGCCATCCAGCAGGATGGTGCCGCGGGTAGGCTGATAGACTTTGGTCAGCAGGTTGAACACCGTAGTCTTCCCTGCCCCGTTGGGGCCAATGAGCCCAACTATCTCCTTCCGGCCGATGGTAATATTAAAATCGTCCACGGCCATAAGTCCGCCAAAGTTTATACTCAAATTGCGGACCTCCAGCACCGGCTGGGTGTCCATCTCGCACTCAGGAACAATATTGTCAGCTGCAGTAGCGGTAGAGGGTACGGAAACCATTGTCGCCTCAGCTCCGTTAACTTTGTCCATTTTCTGTACCCCTCTTTCCTTTTCTGAAATTCAAAATAAGCAACCTTTCCTTTAAACCTCCCAAATAACTCTTAAAGGCAACGTTATTAGTGGCCACCATCATTACGATGAGAAGGATTGCATAGGCAAGCATGCGGTAAGTGCTAAATTCACGCAGCATCTCGGGAAGTACGGTAAGTACCACGGCAGCGATAATCGAGCCCCGGATATTGCCCAGACCTCCCAAAACCACAAAAACAAGAATTAAAATGGAGGTATTGAAACCGAACTTAGCGGCAGTAATGGTGGAGAAATTCATGGCAAACAGTGTTCCTGCCGCGCCGGCCAAGGCCGCGGAGGTAACAAAGGCCATAAGTTTGTACTTGGTAACAGGAATACCTACGCTCTCCGCTGCAATACGGTTGTCGCGCAAAGCCATAATAGCTCGTCCCGAACGGCTGTCAATCAGATTAAGTACTATAAACAGGGTGATCAGAATGAGAACAAAGCCCACCGTAAAGGTAGAAAGCTTAGGTATACCGGTGATTCCCAAGGGACCGTCGATAATGACTCTGCCGCCCTCCGCAAGGTTCAGGGCATTGGAGTCACCCATAAAGCTTACATGCAGCCCTTCATTATCCAATCCCATATAAAGGATATTGATAACATTTTTGATAATTTCCCCGAAAGCCAGCGTGACGATAGCCAAATAGTCGCCTTTAAGGCGCAGGACGGGTATTCCGATCAGAAAGCCGGCTATTCCGGCACAAATAGCACCAATGACTAGGGATACTACCAAACGCAGGAGCGTCATGGGTATGATTGGCTCCAGGCAGATAGCAGCCACGACACCCGCAAAGGCACCGACACTCATAAAACCGGCATGTCCTAAAGACAGCTCACCCAATATGCCTACGGTCAAATTCAAAGAAACCGCCATGACCACGTAGGCGCAGATCGGAACCAGCTGTCCTTGCAGGGAGGAGCTGATATTGCCGGTTTTAATAAGCAATTGGACAATAATGAAAGCCGCTATAACTAAAGCGTAAGTAAAAAGGTTGTTGCGTGTTGTTTTCTTCATTGTAATCATGGCATCTACCTCATACTTTCTCGTTGATCTGCTTGCCCAAAAGACCAGTGGGCTTGATCAACAAGGTAAGAATAAGGACAGCAAACACGATGGCATCGGAAAGCTGCGTGGAAATATAACCCTTGCCGAATATCTCTATAATACCCAGCAGTATGCCGCCAACCATGGCCCCTGGTACAGAGCCGATTCCGCCAAGCACGGCGGCAGTGAAAGCCTTGATACCGGGCATGGCGCCGGTGGTAGGCATCAAGGTTGGATAGGCAGAACAAAGGAGAACGCCGGCAACCGCTGCCAGGGCAGAACCGATGGCAAAGGTGATGGAAATGGTGAAGTTGACGTCGATACCCATCAGTTGAGCCGCGTCTTTATCTTCTGAACAGGCGCGCATAGCCTTGCCCATTTTGGTCTTTCCGATGAACAAAGTCAACGCGGCCATTATTATTAAGCAAATAATTATGGTGACAATGGCAATGACGGAAATGTTCAGCCGGCCATCGAAGAGTTTTATGGTTTCATTACCTACTACGGAAGTAAACACTTTAGGGTTGGAAGACCAGAGCAGCAAAGCTGCATTTTGCAGAAAATAGCTGACACCAATGGCCGTAATAAGCACGGCCAAGGAAGTTGCCGCTCTCAACGGCTTGTAGGCCAAGCGCTCTATGACAACCCCAAGGATAGTACATACCACCATAGCGAGAAGAACGCCAACCAAGGCGGGCATATTCCCACGAGTGGTGGCGAAGAAACAAACATAGGCTCCGACCATGATTACATCGCCATGGGCAAAGTTCAGCATTTTGGCAATGCCGTAAACCATTGTGTAGCCCAAAGCGATGATGGCATAGACGCTGCCAAGACTGAGTCCGCTGATCAGAAAGGAAAGAAATGTCATATTTCACACACCTTAATTTCGTTTAAGCATATTGAGAATACGGTGTAAATAAGTATAGAGGGCTGCCGAGTATTTCTCAGCAGCCCTCCCAACTAACCCACTTTGAAAGGGCAGCAGTTTCTTAGTCCATTCCTACATATGCACCGTTTTGAATTACCATGCCCTTCGGGCTCTTGGTAACTTCCCCGCTGGCGGACCAGGTCATGTTTTCACCGGTAAGCCCGTTAAAAGTAATGGTGGGGAATACTTGAACCAGTTTTTCACAAATATCTTGGGCGCTCATGTCAGGTGTGCAGCCGGCAGCCTCAAGGGCTTTCTTAATGGCATACACGCAGTCATAACCGTCAGCAGCAAACTGGTTGGGAATTTCATTGTAAAGTTCCTGATATTTCTTAACGAAGTTGACCGTAAGATCATCGGTAGCGTCAGCATTGAAAGGTGTCAGTAACATAACGCCTTCGGCTAAGGATACGTCAAAGTTTTCCAGAGTCAGGATGCCGTCCATACCGTCTACACCGAAGAACTTGGGAGCATAGCCCATATTCTTAGCCTGTTGGAGGATCAGAGAGGCCGGGGTGTAGTAAATAGGAAGGAAGATTAAGTCGGCACCGTTTTTCTTGGCGTCGGCCAACTGAACGGAAAAGTCAGTCTGGCTGTCTTCGGTAAAGGTGGTTGTGGAGACAACCTCTAAGTTCAGTTCCTTGGCCTTGCTGATGAAGGTGTTATAGATTCCCTTGGAATATACATCGTCATTCTTGTAAATAATCGCTATTTTTGAACCAAGTTTCTTGTCAAAGATATATTGAGCGGAAGCTGAACCCTGGTTGGGGTCGGTAAAGCACATCTGGAATACATTATCCTTGCCCTCAATGACAGCCGGGGCGGAAGCGGAAGGAGTCAGGTAGAATATCCGGTCATTAAAAGCCTCTGTGCTGGTGGCCACACCGGGGGTGCTGGTCACGGAACCGAGGAAAACCTGCATACCCCAGTCTTTAAGCTTATTGTAAGCGTTGACGGCCTTTTCAGCGTCGTGCTCATCGTCTTCATATCTAAGTTCGAATTGGATGCCGCCTTGGGCATTAATCTCGTCAACAGCGATCTGCGCTCCCCGCATGGCCGCATTACCGTAAATTGCCGCACCACCGGTCAGAGGGCCGGTTCCACCGATCTTAAAGACAGCAGCTTTGTCATCGCCCGCTCCGTTTTGATCTCCGGAAGCTGGTTGGCCCGATCCACCGCAGCCGGCGAAAAGAAAGAGTGTCAAAGCGCAAGAGAGTAGGATACATAACATTCTTTTCATTTTCACATTCCCCTTTTAACAGATTATTGATGATTGCAATTTGGTAGACATGCCGAAAAAAAAACGGCACATCTTTATTCGAGTTGACTTTCGACTACTCATTTGTCTGCAATTCCGGTCCCAAAAAATAACTGAGACCGTAATAATTCTAGCCCTCCAGAGGGTATCATGTCAAGGTAAATATTATGTAACAGATAAATATTTTGTGAACTGTTTTATTAACTGTTTTATGGTACTGTAATACAGTTTTTAAACGCAAAAACGGAGCTGCCCCTTAACAGTTTTATAAGTTAAGGCGACAGCTCCTGGACATGCCGGGTTCAATCGTAAATCCTTCAGTCGTTGCTCATTCCAACGCAGATCATGCTATTTGTCCAAAACTACTGCATATACCAAGGTCTGGTTCAGTAACTGGTAGGCAATTTCGCCGAAAGTTACCGGTCCGGCAAAGGGCGGCGTTGCTTTGCCATCAAGTTTACCATAAAGATAGTTAAGAACACAGTTGCAAGAAAAGATGGGCTTAAGGTCTTTAAACCCTTGTAAGTGTTCTTCAAAGCTTTTGGCATAATCACTTACGGGTTTGGCAAAACGATATTCTTTTCCTGCAAATACAGGAGCATAAAGATCCACTGTCTTGTTTTCTTTGG
>Ga0134094_1002980_pt1 | contig 13279 bp, 5 predicted proteins | sample 5_1taG_FD_94458 | JGI IMG/M metagenome (GOLD analysis project Ga0134094, IMG submission 94458) | Switchgrass degrading microbial communities from high solid loading bioreactors in New Hampshire, USA - 5_19_20_110_A1 metaG | ecosystem: Engineered > Bioreactor > Semi-continuous > Anaerobic >... | reverse complement strand
TGAATATCGACCTGAGCCAGTACATGGACGGGGACTACGGCCATTTCATCTTGTTTGTGAAACCGCCGCAGGACCTGCTGCCGGCTGACCAGTCGCAATACTGGTATGCGATTCCGGTCTGGGTACAGATTACCCAGATTGGGTTGGATGCATTCTCAGACCACAGTGAAATGGTCGCCTGGACGACCGGTCTCGCTGACGGCGCGCCGCTGGGAGGTGTAACAATCACCGCGCAGCCGTCCGGCTGGCAAACGACCACGGGCAGCGACGGCATAGCTCGATTTGCCATCCCTGACGGCACATCCTACCTGATCGCCAGCCAGGGCGCAGACCAGGCGCTGCTTCCCCGCTATTCGGGCTATTGGTCTGACGACACCTGGCGGAAACGGACGGTGAACGACCAACTTCGCTGGTACGTTTTTGACGACCGGAAGATGTACCGCCCCGGCGAAGAAGTGCATGTTAAAGGCTGGCTGCGGCGCATTGGCAGCAAGCAGGACGGCAGCGTCGAGCTTGTGGGCAGCGAACTGGAATCGATTTTCTACCAGATTTACGACTCGCAGGGCAATGAGATCGGCAGCGGCAGCGCTGAAGCGAACGCGCTGGGCGGGTTTGATTTTGCCTTCACCCTACCCGAGCAGGTAAACCTGGGTTATACACAAATCCACCTGATGGCCAGGGGCAGCCTGGGCGGATTAAGTGATACTGAGTATTACCATGATTTCCAGGTTCAAGAGTTCAGGCGGCCTGAGTTCGAAGTCACCGCGCGGAATGAGACCACCGGTCCCTACTTCGCCGGGGGCAGCGCCACAGTCGCCGTAGAAGCAAATTATTATGCCGGCGGTGCGCTGCCCAACGCGGAAGTCAGTTGGATGGTCACTTACTCGCTGGGGCACTATGCCCCGCCCAACTGGCCAGACTTTACCTTTGGCGTCTGGACTCCCCTGTGGGGCTTCGTTGAACCGGCTGCCGATAAAATGTACTTCCCAGGCTGGGGCGGCAATACGCAGTATGAAACGTTCGGCGGGGTAACCGACGCCTCGGGCACGCATTATTTGCAGCTGGATTTCGATGTAAATAACGAACTGACCGGAAAACCAAGCCCGGTGAGCGTTCTGGCAGAAGCAACCGTGATCGACGTCAACCGCCAGGGCTGGACGGGCGAGACTACCCTGCTGGTTCACCCGGCGAGCCTTTACGTGGGCCTGCGCAGCGATAAATACTTCGTCGAGCGGGGCACGCCGCTGGTCGTTGAAGCCATCGTGACCGATTTAGACGGCAATGCGATCGCTGACCGCCCGGTTGAAATCCAGGCAGCCCGGATGGAGTGGAAGTTTGTCTCGGGTGAATGGCAGGAAGAAGCCGTGGACGTCCAGACATGCAGCGTGGGGTCGGCATCTGAGCCGGTGACCTGCACATTCGAAACCAACGTTGGCGGCAAATACCGCATCACCGCCGTTGTGACGGACAAAGAAGGCCGGCAGAACCTGAGCGAAATCACGCGCTGGGTGAGCGGCGGTGAGATCCCGCCGGCCCGCAACGTGGAGCAGGAACAGGTTACCCTGATCCCCGACCGCGAATCTTACCAGCCGGGCGACGTGGCGGAGATCCTCGTGATGTCGCCCTTCAGCCCTGCTGAGGGCCTGCTGACGCTCGACCGCAGCGGCATTGTCACCACCGAGCGCTTCCATATCGAGGACGGCACCTACACGCTCCGCATCCCGATCGAAGATCAATACGTCCCGAATCTGCACATCCAGGTGGATGTAGCCGGGTCTGCGCAGCGCAGCGACGACCAGGGGAACCCGCTCCCCGACGCGCCCAGGCGGCCCGCCTACGCCGTGGGGCGGCTGAACCTCAGCATTCCCCCGCTGCAGCGCACGCTGTCGCTGCAGATCACGCCGGAGCAGACTGAGCTGGAGCCCGGCGGCGAGACGGTCCTGGACCTCACCTTGAGCGACGCAGACGGGCAGCCCGTTCCTGACGCGGAGCTGGCTGTCGTTGTGGTGGACGAGGCGATCCTCGCGCTGACCGGCTACGAGCTTACCAGCCCGCTGGATGTCTTTTATGCCGAGCGGTATATGGACCTGCAAAGCGTCTACAGCCGCGAGAGCATTATCCTGGCAAACCCGCTGGAACTGGCGGCGGACCAGGCTATGGATGGCGCGACGCAAAATATTGTGGCTGAAGAAGCGGAAATGGAAAAAGCGGTCGGGCGGATGGCTACCGGGTCCATTGAAGCGCCGGCAGCCGCGCCGGCTGCGGATATGGCAGCCGGCGAAATGGGATGGGGCGGCGCAGCCGCGCAGGAACCCATCCGCGTGCGGACGGATTTCAACCCACTGGCAATTTTTGCACCGGCGGTGCGCACCGGTGCAGACGGCAAAGCCAGCGTAATGGTAAAACTGCCGGATAACCTGACCCGCTACCGGGTTATGGCCGTGGCAGTTGACGACGGCGGAAGCCGGTTTGGCTCGGGCGAGGCCAACCTGACCGCCCGCCTGCCGCTGATGGTCCGCCCATCCGCGCCGCGTTTCTTGAATTTCGGCGACCGGTTCGAACTGCCCGTGGTGCTGCAGAACCAGACCGACGCGCCGATGACGGTGGACGTCGCCATCCGCGCCAGCAACATCGAGTTGGTTCAGGCCGGCGGTGAAGCGGCCAGCGCCAGCGGCGTCCGCGTGACGGTGTCGGCTCGCGACCGCGTAGAGGTTCGCTTCCCGGCGGCAGCCCAGATGGCGGGCACGGCACGCTTCCAGGTTGCAGCGGTGGGCAGTGCTGCCTCAGGCAGCCCGGCCGACGCGGCGGTCGTTGACCTGCCGGTCTATACACCGGCGACGACCGAGGCATTTGCCACCTACGGCGTTCTCGACCAGGGCGCTGTGCTTCAGCCGCTGGCAGCCCCGCAAGACGTCATCCCGAACTACGGCGGGCTGGAGATCACCACTTCGTCCACGGCGCTGCAGGCGCTGACCGACGCGGTGCTGTACCTGGTTTCCTATCCGTATGACTGCACCGAACAGCTCGCCTCGCGGATTCTGGCGATTTCAGCGCTGCGAGATGTGCTGACCGCTTTCGATGCTGAGGGGCTGCCCTCGCCGCAAGAGATGGAAGACGCCGTGCGCCGCGATATCGAGATGCTGCAGGGCTTGCAGAATGACGACGGCGGGTTCCCCTACTGGCGCAGAACCCAGCCTTCGATCCCGTTCAATACAATCCATACTGCGCACGCGCTTGCCCGCGCGCAGTCGAAGGGCTTTGAAGTCCCGGCGGATATGCAGCAGCGTGCGCTGGCGTACCTGCGCCAGATCGAAACGCATTATCCGTCGTGGTATAGCAGGCAAACGCGCCAGACGCTCAGCGCCTACGCGCTGTATGTCCGCGACTTGATGGGCGACAGCGACCCCGCGAAAGCCCAAAATCTGCTGGACGATGCCGGTGTAGAGGACCTGTCACTGGATGCGCTCGGCTGGCTGTGGCCCGTGCTGCAGGACAGCCCTAATGCAAACGCGCAGTTGGAAGCCATCCGGCGGCATGTCAACAACCGCGCTGTAGAGACCGCCGGAGCGGCGAACTTCACCACCAGCTACGACGATCAAAACTATCTGCTGCTCGGTTCAAACCGGCGCACCGATGCGATCTTGCTGAACGCACTGATCGAAGATAACCCGCAGCACGATCTAATCCCCAAAGTCGTGAACGGGCTGCTGGCCCACCGCACGCGCGGGCGCTGGAACAGCACGCAAGAGAATGTCTTTGTGCTGCTGGCGCTCGACCGCTACTTCAACACATTTGAGGCGCAAACGCCGGACTTTGTCGCACGAATCTGGCTGGGCTCTACCTATGCCGGCAGCGCGTCGTTCAGCGGGCGCACAACCGATCGCCACCAGACGGACGTGCCGATGGCCTATCTGGTCGACCCGGCCCTGGGCGGCGGCGAAATGCAAAATCTAATCCTGAGCAAAGAAGGCGATGGGCGGCTGTATTACCGGCTGGGCCTGCGCTATGCGCCGTCTGATCTGCAAATGAGCCCGCTGGATATGGGGTTCGTCGTCCGGCGCGCCTATGAAGCCGTGGACAACCCGGACGATGTGTCACAGGATGCCGAAGGCAGCTGGCATATCAAAGCGGGGGCGCGCGTGCGCGTTCGCCTGACGATGGCAGCCGACAACCGGCGCTATCACGTCGCGCTTGTCGATCCGCTGCCCGCCGGCCTGGAAGCCATCAACCCATCTCTGGCGGTTTCGGGCGGGCTGCCTGTCGATCCCGGCAGCGAGGAACCCCGCAGCCGATGGTGGTGGGGACCGTGGTACGAGCACCAGAACCTGCGCGACGAGCGCGTTGAGGTCTTCACGACATTGCTGTGGGACGGCGTTTACGAATACACTTACGTTGCGCGCGCGACAACGCCGGGACGGTTTGTCGTCCCGCCGCCGAAGGCAGAAGAAATGTATTCGCCGGAGGTCTTTGGACGCGGCGGCAGCGATGTGGTGATTGTTGAATAGCATTTCCAAACCATGCGGGCAAATCGCCCGCATGGATTTTTAAGCAGTTACACCGTTCTGAGATACTGGTGAATCAAAGCCAGAGCAACTGCGCCTTCGCCGACTGCAGAGCCAATCCGCTTGATTGAGCCGTAGCGCACGTCGCCGGCGGCAAAAATGCCCGGGCAGCTGGTTTCGAGCAGGAAGGGATCGCGCTTTAGCGACCAGCCAGGAGGCCAATGCCCATCGATAAGAAGGTCGGGGCCTGTGAGAATATACCCTGCCGGATTGCGCAGGACCAGGTCTCCGACCATTTCTGTCCGCGGCACAGCGCCGACGAAGATAAAAAGCGCCGCCGCAGGATACGTTTTCATCTCGCCGGTCGAGCGGTCAGCAATGGCAACTGCCTCCAGGCGGTTTTCTCCGACTGCCTCGACCACTTCCGCGTTTAACAGCACCGTGATATTTGGCGTGGCGGCAATCTGATCGATCAGGTACTGCGACATACTGTTCTTCAGCGAGGAACCACGCGAGACCAGAACAACCTGGCTGGCATACATCGAAAGGAACATCGCCGCCTGCCCACCCGAATTTCCGCTGCCAACGACAAAAACCACCTGCCCGCGGTAATACTCCGCTTCGGTAATTGCCGCGCCGTAATAGACGCCCGCCCCGGTAAGCCGTTCAACGCCCGGCGCTTCTAACCGGCGCACCGAAACCCCCGTGGCAATCAACAGCGCGTAACTGCTCACCTCGTTTCCGCTGCTCAGGCGAATGAACCGGTAACTTCCCTCAGAACGGACGCCGGTGGCCTCACTGTTGAGAATTTCCGCCCCAAAACGGCGCGCCTGCAGCGTCGCCCGCCGCGCCAGGTCTGCCCCGCTCAAGCCGTTTGGAAACCCCAGGTAATTTTCAATGCGCGAGCTTGTGCCCGCCTGCTCGCCGGCCGCCTCTTTCTCGATCAACAGGGTTCGCAAGCCCTCCGATGCGCCGTAGACTGCCGCCGCAAGCCCGGCCGGGCCCGCACCGATGATCACCATGTCGTAGAACGGCTGCGCCGGTTGAGAAATCAGCCCGATTTTCCCTGCCAGCAAGCCGATCTCAGGCGCGACCAGCGTTTCGCCGTCCGGGAAGAAGACCACCGGCAGCCGGGCCGGCCCATCTGTGACTTGCTCAACCAGAAGGCGAGCCTGATCGTCTTTTTCGATATCCAGCCATTGGTAGGGGATTTGATTCCGGGCTAAGAAGTCCTTCACCGCGTGGCTGTGAGCCGACCACAGCGTTCCCGCGACGCGGATGCCCTCATAAGGCCGGGGAACGGTCGCCTCCCAGTCTGCCAGCAGGTCGGTCAGAATGGGGTAGAGGTGAATCTCCGGCGGGTCCCAGGGCTTCATCAGATAATAGTCCAGCCCAATGCGATTAATGCTGGCAATCGCGGCTTCTGTGTCGGCGTAAGCGGTCAGCAGCACTTTCCGCGCCTGCGGATAGTACTCAATCGCCTGCTCGAGGAACTCCGTACCCGACATTTCAGGCATTCGCTGGTCAACTAAAAGCAGCGCGAGGGGCGTACTGCGCTGGTAAAGCTTGCGAACCGTTTCCAGCGCTTCCATTCCAGAGCTGGCTTTTACAATGCGGTATTCCTTACCGTATTCGCGGCGCAAATCTCGCTCGACAGCATTTAAAACGTGAACTTCATCGTCCACCGCAAGGATGACCGGTTTTGCCATGAACTGCACCGCTCCTTTCACCACCCGGCAGAAGCAAATCTGCCTGCTTCTTGCCGGTTCGCTTTATGCCAACTGCGAGAGAGAATATGCCCTCGATCAGAGATAATTCCGACCCCATTTAACTTCTTATTCGTTATCCTAGTAAAAAAAGGGGAGCGAGTCAAGTGCGAGAGCAGAGCGGGTTGTTAAGATCATTTACCTGGAATTTACAATGCGAATAACACATTTGCGGTAAGATTGGACTGTCAATCTTTGCCTGACGGGAGACGGGTCCAAGAGAACGATGAAACGACACCTTAAGGCCAACGCCTGCCTGTGGGCAGGTATCATTCTTACCCTCTTTGCGACTGCCTGCAGCGTGCTGCCAGGGCGGACGGCGCCTGATTCTGAGCCTTCGTCCGGCTTTGAGGTAAGCGCAGCTCCGGCGATTCAGACGGCTGCGCCGGGAACGCTAACCCCCGCGCCGACCTCTATCGTCCCAGGACCCACGCCCGGGCTGGGACCCGGCAGCGATTGGAAGACCTACACCAGCGAGCCGCTGGGGATCCGTTTTGCCTATCCGCCAGACTGGCATGAGACCGCACCGGATCACCTGGAAGGTCCCAACGGTTTTGCCTGGATCGAGCGCCGCAGCGATGACGGAGCCAGCCCTGAAGCCGTGTGCCAGGTCGAGGCAAACCGCGGCAGGCCCAGCCGCTACGGCAAAACCCCAATCATTTTCGACTATCAAGACGCGGAGAAGCCCACTGGCTGCCTGATCCTTTCGTCAATCGACCAGCCGGCTGGCCGGAACGGCGAGTCGCTTTACCTGTTGTGGCTCTCCGCAGCGGAAAAAGATAGTGAACTCCTTGTCCTGCACGCCGACCGCAATCATATCTTCCAGATCGCGGAAAGCATCGAACCAACCGGCGAAACGCCGCCGGAAGATCCCCGGCCTGAATCAGCCTGTGATTACCAGATCGAAGACATGCAGCCGGTCCACCGGCAGCAAGACGGGCTGCGGATTGATGAGTACCCGATTGCCAGCGGTGATACCTGCATCCCCGCTGAAGAAGCGCAAACCTTCAACCAGGCGGCTGGTTCTGGCGCTGCTGCCGATCGCGCAGCCCAGGTGATCAACTGGCAGTGGAGCGCAGCCCGGCTGGCTGCATTAAATGAGCGGTTGTCGCCATTCGGCTATTACATTACCGCCTCAGACCGGCTTTTCACGATCTACCAGGGCGGCCAGATTGTGCGCGCAAAGCTGAACTGGCTCGGGCAGCTTACCATTCATGACAGCGGCCAGGATTTTATTCTTCCGATTATTGACAGCTATAACGGCAGCACCTACCTGCTCCGCCCAGACGGAGTCCAGACGCTGGATGCATGGGATCTGCTGCTGTACGACCGCGTATTTCCGGTCTACGTTGGCGGCGACCTGATCAGCCTGGCATATGATCACCAACAGGCAAACCGCCCGACGAATATGCCTGCGCTGCTGAACGTCAATAGAAACGGCGAAACCATCGACACGCTCAGCGTCAGCGGCTCAACCCCTGCTGGCGGACCCGCGCGCGGCCTGTGGGCCTGGGAGAATCATTGGGTGCTGGAGCTCCCCGGCCTGATTATTCAGGATGGCGAAATACTGAATGACGCATTGGGTTATTCAGAAATGTTTACGTGGCGGCTGATTGGCGGCAAACCCTATTATTTCTTCCGAAAAGACGGGCGAATTAACGCGGCTTATGACGGCAGCGTCATACCGCTCGATTATGATGAAGTCATTTACAAGCCGCAGTTCGGTATGTCTATCCTGCTGCAAATGCAAAAGTATGAGAACGGGCTGATGTTCTACGCGCGGCGCGGCGACATCTGGTATTATGTCGTCATAGAAGCCATATAACGAGTTTTCCTTTTTAAATCCTTACAAAATGATTAAGAAAGACCCTTCTTCCCGGAAGTACAATAATCAGGAAGCAAATAATATCGTTAATTTATACAGCCAAACTGACCCGCAATCATGCCAATTAACAGCTCAGACCTCTCTATTGGAATTCTGATTATCAGTACTCAGAATAGACAAATCATAGATGCCAACAATGCAGCGCTCCAAATGATCGAGGCTGAGCGTGATGAAGTTGTCGGTCAGTTATACAACCAGTTTTTCCAGGCGGCGCACCCCGGCACCTGCGTGTGCCCGTTAGAAGACCCTGTCATCCTGGAAAAAGAGCTGGACTGCTTTCTTGTGCAGAAGAGCGGCCGCCGGATTCCCATTAACAAAAGCTCATCCATTTTGCGCCGGGAGGGCAGTTCGGTACTGGTTGAAAGCTTTCTCCAAATCCCGCAAATTTCCCCTGAAGAAACCCCCAAGAACGATCAGCGTACGCTCGCCGAGGCTTTGATCGACTGCACAAATGTCATCAACCATTCACTTAACCTGCGCGACGTGCTGGAACGGATCATCGATGTCATTGGCAGAGTCGTACCGCATGACTCGGCCAATATCATGCTGCTTGAAGACGACGGCCGCTTCGCGAGAATGACAGCCTGGCGCGGCTATGATAAATTGGTCGGCGTTGATTTACACAACCAGCTGCGAAAAGTAGAAGAAATTCCCAACCTTGTATTAATGGCGAAAACGCAGAAGCCAATCGTCATTCCTGATACAAGAACCGCCCTAAGCTGGGTCCAGCTAGATGAATCCAGATGGATTCGCTCTTATGTCAGCGCTCCAATCTGCGAGAACGGGAAAACGATTGGGTTTATTAACCTAAACAGCAGCAAGCCCGATTTTTACAAAGCCTTTCACGCGCAGCGGTTGATCGCTTTTGCCGGTCAGGCAGCCATTGCAATCGAAAATGCCCGGTTGTATGAACGCGCCCAGCAGGAACTGGCTGAACGGAAGAAAGCTGAAGAAGCCCTGCAGCAGGCAATGAACGTTCTTGAAGAGCGGGTTGAGCAGCGAACCGCCGAGCTAAAGAATGCCAACCAGCTGCTGCGCGTCGAATTAGAGCGGCGGCGGCAGGCGGAGCAGACTCTTGAAGAAGAGCGGGCGCTTCTGGCGCTGCGCGTTGAAGAGCGTACTGCCGAATTAAGTGTGGCAAATGCCGAGCTAGAAAAAGCAGCGAAAATGAAGGACGCCTTCCTTGCCAGCATGAGCCACGAGCTGCGCACCCCGCTCAATGCCGTTCTGAATATCTCAGAAGCCCTGGCTGAAGGCGCTTACGGTCCGCTGCTCGAAGCGCAGACGAAAGCGCTGCGCACCATCGCAGACAGCGGCGAGCATCTCTTATCGCTGATCAACGACATCCTGGACCTGTCGAAAATTGGCGCGGGCAAGCTGGATTTACGAATGGACAAAGTGCCGATTCAGCCGGTATGCCAGGCCAGCATCAAGTTTATCCAGGAGCAGGCTCGCAAGAAAAATCTTAACGTCTTCACCGAGATCGACCCCCAGGTGAGTTCGGTCTGGTGCGACCCGCAGCGGTTGAAACAAATCCTGGTGAACTTGCTGAGCAATGCTTGCAAGTTTACGCCTGAGGGAGGATCGATTGGTCTCAGCGTTCGAGGGGAGCCGGAGAAAAACCGGGTTCACTTCACCGTTTGGGACACCGGAATAGGAATCCCACCTGAGAAATGCCAGAATCTTTTCAAGCCGTTCATCCAGTTAGACAACCGCCTGTCGCGCAATTTTGAGGGCACCGGATTGGGGTTGGCGCTGGTACACAGCCTGGTAGATCTGCACGGTGGGGGAATTGTCCTTGAGAGCGATAAAGGTGCCGGAAGCCGCTTTACCGTCTCGCTGCATTGGGACGAACAATCATCGTCAGAAAGCCCGTTTGAAGAGAACGCCGCAGGAGATATGCCGGTTTTGCAAGCGCAAGTCGCCCTGCCGACCGACGTTGCCTGCGCGGCCTCACAAAAACCGGCGATATCGATCCGCCGCTGCTTAAGCGAGTTGGGCATTCAGTCCCGCGTGTATTGGTTCGAAAAAGAGATCGTCGAGAGAGTTCTCCAATCCGATTTTGATATTTTCGTTCTGGATTTACGCTTGCTGACAAAAGGACGAGAGATCCTGAATTTAATCCAGCAATCTTCAGCCACCTCTTACGCCTCGATCCTGATCCTGACTCAAACACAGCAGTCGCTGGAAGAGCTTAAACTTCCTGCCGGAACGACATTTTTAACCTATCCCTTTACAACCGCGCAGGTCCACCAGGTTATCAGGCGGACCTCGCCGCAGGGCACGGCCAGCCTGGTTCATAAAGCCGCGATCTTTATTGAATATCCGGAAATTGTCTCTCGTACGCGGCCAATGGTCCTTCTTGTCGATAACAATCAGAACTCTATCCGCCTGCTGACGCAATATCTACATGCTCTCAGTTACCGGCTGTCCTTCGCTGCCAGCTGCATCGAAGCGCTAGAAACATCCCACCGGATTTACCCAGATGTGATCTTGTTCAATCTGCAAAGGGTAGGCGCAGACAGCCTGGAAACAATCCAACGATTACGGCGAGACCCAAAGCTAAAAGATACATCGATCATCATATACACAGCGCTCACGGTACCGGGTGACCAGGCGCGCTGTTCTGAAGCAGGCGCGGATGTGCTCTTAGGGAAGCCGGTCGATTTCGAAATGCTTCCAGAAATCATTGAAAGTCAAATAAAAATAAAACGATCGCATTAACAACAGGTCCAAAACAAAATACAAATTATGAGGGGTATTTTTGCATGAATGAGCGGGCGACAATTCTTATTGTTGATGATGATGCAGGGGGAAGAGAATCATTAAAAGGCGTTCTGCTGACTCAGGACTATCAGTTGATTGAAGCTGAAAACGGGCACGAGGCAATCGAAAAAGCGCTGGCTCATATTCCAGATCTGATCTTGCTCGATGTAATGATGCCGGGAATGGACGGATATGAAGTCTGCCGCATCCTGCGCAGCGACCGGGTGCTCGGCGAAATCCCCATTGTGCTGATCACTGCCCTGGATGACCGTGACTCTCGCATCCGGGGGATCGAGGCAGGCGCGGATGATTTTATCTCCAAACCCTATGACCGGGTTGAGCTGCGGGCGCGCGTGCGAACCATTACTCGCCTGAACCGCTATCGCCATTTGCTGCTGGAGCGAGCGCGGTTTGTGTGGGTTGTCGAGAATGATCAGGACGCCTATCTCATCCTTGATGAACACGATGAGATCAATTACGCAAATGCCGCCGCTCGCACCCTTTTCAATTTGCCGGATGACGAAAATGCAGCCGGTCTGGGAAATTTCACAGAGCGTATCCGGACCGGCTATGTGTGCATTCCGCCGCACCTCTGGGCTGATTGGCCTGATATCAAGGAAGCCGAATCGCCGCTGTATTTAATCCGCCAGGCGGACGAACAAAGCCAACAGACCTGGCTCGATGTTAAAGTTTTAGACTTGCCCTGGGTCACGAAAAAACAGCGCCTGCTGCGCATTCGCGACGTCACCCAGACGATGGCCCTCACCCTCGAGACATGGAGCTTTCACTCAGCAGTCAACCACAAGCTCATTACGCCGCTGTCGAATATTGTCCTGTCAATCGAGCTGATGCGCCTGCTGCTTAAAACCGGGCAGCACCAGGAGCTGGATGAATGCATCGACGGAATCGAAGAAGGAGCGCAGCGGCTGGAAAGTGAGATCAAGGATGTTCTCCAATACATAAACGCCCCCTCATTTACCGGCAATGGAGAATGGTTCGAGCTTTCAGCGCTGGATCCGCTGCTCAAAGAAACAGCGAAAGAGCTGGCAATCGACCGCGTTAATTTCTTGACCGCCGACCCGAGTCTCCTGTGCAGGCAGATTCCGCTCTCTCAGCGGGCGCTTCAAACAATCTTGTGGGAGTTATTCGAGAACTCAAAGAAATTCCATCCGTCGCTCGCGCCCTCAATCGAAGTTGTGATCACGGCAAAACAGCCGGGAAGTTTAACACTCACCTTCCGCGACGATGGGACGTCTCTCCCGCCGGATTATATCTCCAATGCCTTTCTCCCCTACTTCCAGGGCGAAAAAGTCTATACCGGTGAAATCGCGGGCATGGGATTGGGTCTGCCAACCATCGCAGCCATGGTCTGGCAGGTCGGGGGAGATATTCGCCTGTATAATCTCCAGGGCCAATCAGGGGTCGCTGTCGAGATTCAACTGCCATATCAATAACTTTCAACTGCGTTCGGAAACCATTTTTTGGAGATGGCAGCCACCGCAAACAGCGCTGCCATCTCCTTTTTTTGTGTTTCGCTGGATAGGGAAAGCCCTACAAGCGGTTAACTCGGTCCCCCATTGTTAAATGGTAGAAAAATTGATAGGCTTAAATAATAAAGAATCGAGCGGGATTGAAAGATCATTTGGCATCACAGGAGGGTTCGATGGCTAAGGCAAGAGTAACGAACAATATTGTGATGGAAGATCCGCCGTTTGCGGTGGACCTGTTCAACAATACGCGTTGGTCCTGGCTGTGGCTCATTTTAAGGTTGTATCTCGGTTATGAATGGCTCACCTCCGGATTAGAAAAACTGGGGAACCCGGCGTGGACTCAAACCGGAGAAGCGCTGCAGGGTTTTTGGACGCGCGCTGTTGAGATCCCGGAGACAGGCAGGCCGGCGATTGCTTTTGGATGGTATCGCACATTTATTCAGAGCCTGCTTGATGCACAAGCCTACACATGGTTCTCCAAGCTGATCATCGCCGGCGAAATCCTCGTCGGAATCGCGCTCATCCTGGGCGCTTTTGTCGGCATCGCTGCGTTTGCCGGCGCATTTTTGAACTGGAATTTCATGATGGCAGGCACAGCCAGCATTAACCCGCTGATGTTTGTATTGACCATTTTACTCATTCTGGCGTGGAAGACCGCCGGTTGGATTGGGTTGGACCGCTGGCTTTTGCCGTCAATCGGCACGCCCTGGAAACCGGGGAGGGTCTTCGCTTCCGGCGGACCCTCTTCCGTCCCCGTCACCGGCGAGGATACTGACGACCAGCCTGCCGCGGACCGCGACCGCGGGGCAGGCATTTGATCGCATATTATTCTCGGTTGAGGCGGGGTTAAAACTGCCCGGTGGTCATATA
>Ga0134094_1002977_pt1 | contig 13288 bp, 18 predicted proteins | sample 5_1taG_FD_94458 | JGI IMG/M metagenome (GOLD analysis project Ga0134094, IMG submission 94458) | Switchgrass degrading microbial communities from high solid loading bioreactors in New Hampshire, USA - 5_19_20_110_A1 metaG | ecosystem: Engineered > Bioreactor > Semi-continuous > Anaerobic >... | reverse complement strand
CTTCGCCGTTGGAAGCAGTGAAAACGGTGTAGTTTTCCGCTGTGAGTACCGCCTCCAGCAGCCGCCGCGTGTTTTTGTCATCATCGACGACCAGAATCCGAACCATCTGCATCTCCCCGAATCCATTAAGCAGTTTAGATGATTGTGCTTAGTTAATTATAGCACCTCTTGATATAGGATTTTTTATCGGTTGTAGAAAAAATTCCTCACATCAGCGATGTTTCAACAAGGCACCAGGCTTTCCGGTAATTATTCGCAGCCATACAGGGTTGCTTTATTGGAATGCAACCTTATACGGCTGCTATCCCTGCCCGTTCGTTCCGATCCTGATCGTCTGCGGTGTCTGCAGATGCAGGTCCATGCACATGTACGGGAAATCGACGCCGCAAAAGCGGACATCGCCGTTGAGCGCGACAGCAAAATGCTTCGGCCCCACGATTCAGGTCAGTTTATTGTACCGGTCATGAGGGATATCCCCGATGTTTGGGTATATATATTTATCAGTCACCTGGGTTATCTTCATAAGATCCATAGCAGTACCTCCATGTGGCTCTGCCATGATTGTATTACTTGACCCAGCGTCAAAGTCAATACATAATGCAGAGAATATTATGCGAAAAATGCAACCATCATGGGTTGCATTTCAAAATAGTAACTCTCATGGGTTGCATTCAGATACCTTACAAAAAATCACAGCGGCTTCTTCATCAGGTACAGGACATGCGTATCGTGGAACACGATCCTGTTTGCCCGGACCTATTCCCGCATACTCTATCAGGTCGGCAAACAGTTCGGCGCAGTAGTGCGGCCTGTATTTGTGAGAAGCTTTCACGGCTATATCAAGGCAGACGATATCCTTCCTACAGATTCCGAGTGCCCGAGGAATATAAAGCCCCCGGGATTCAGGGATTCATAAAAGTTTGACAGCACACTTTTCCTTGACTCATCGTCAAAATATATAAGGCAGTTCCGGCAAAATATGAAATCACATCCGCTGACGCTGCTCATTTCGTTCCGGTCCGCCAGGTTGATCCGCCTGAAGGACACAGGTTTTTTGACGTTAAGATTGATAAGATATTTATCGTCCCTCTTTGTAAAATATTTTTCCAGGTATTCAGGAGGCACATCCCTGACAGATCTGCCCTCATAAAGCCCGGCCCTCGCTTTTTGCAATACCTCGGTGTTTATGTCGGAAGCAAGTATCTGTATTTCCCATTCTTCGGGTTCATCGAGCATTTCCAGCAGGATTATGGACAGCGTGTAAGGCTCTTCTCCCGTGGAACATGCAGCGCTCCATATTTTGATTTTTTTCCTGTCTCCTTTTTCCCTCATGAACACAGGCAGCACATCTTCCGCAAAATTGCGCAATTGCGGGAAATCGCGAAAAAAATAAGTTTCGTTTACGGTAAGTTCGTTTACCAGCATTTCAAGCTCAGACTCGTCATCTGCAAATCTCAGCATCATGTAGTATTCGTTCAGGTTGTCCATTTCAAGTGATTCTGCGCGCTTTTCAAGTCTTTTCTGTACATAGTACTTTTTGTTGAGTTCATAATGCAACCCGGTTTTTTCATATATCAGCCTTGCAAACTTGTCGAACAGCTCATCAGGCAATGTCATTTCTCCACCTCTTCTTTACACACGGCTGTTTCTGTTACAGCTTCCCTCACTTCTTCTACAGGGTCCCCCGGCAATTTTTGCAGTAAAACGGCCTCCTTGCCGCCATCCACTAACCCCAGCGTGTGGGCTGCTGTTGTCCTTATGAGAGGATCACTGCTGAAGGCTGCGTCATTAACGATATCCATGATATTAAAACTGGCGATCCAGCTGCAGTTTGAAGCTCACGTGCAGTTTTCTCGGAGATCTCGGATGCGTCGGCTTTCAGCACCCGGGCTGACCAGTGCGGAAACGAGATTTGGAGCTTCTCCCGACGATCCTCAGGTAAGAATCCTGCGAATAAAGCATCCCTAAAGTCGCATCAAATTCAGATCTGAACAGTTTGAAATCTTCAACCGGTTTTATAGAGTCAAAAATATTGACAATCCTTCCGGCATCGGGCCCTTCCGCTATGATCCCTACTTCTATGCCTTTGCTCTCCATCTGCCTTTTGGCTTCGATCAGTGCCTTAACTTCATCCTAATGCAGGATGCCCAGCATGCTCAGATCGATAAAAATGATCGAGGTCGTGGACTGGTCGACCATCCCTGTAAAATTCATCAGCCTGTCAATGAACTTGTTTTTTTCCGGCTTGAAAACTTTGAAAACATGTTTGCCCTTTGAAAAGTTATTGGCCCTTTCCATCAACTCTGTCAGCCGTGTCATGATGCCGGAGCGAAGTCCGTCGTTTATGGCCGGTTGCTCGTTATACATTCCTGCGGCATAGGAGAAAAACTCATTGAAATCTTTAACGAACGCGCTGATTTTATTTTTGCATTTCATTCCGTCAAAAGCTTTTTCAGCTTCACAGCGCAAAGATTCTATAATATGCAGTTCTTCCCTGCCCGCTTTGCGTTCCTCGGACCTGTCGGAAAACATATCGTACAGTTTCGCAAAAACTCCCAGAATAGCAATATAACAGGCATCGTCGTTATTATTGAAGTAATAATCGTTCTCCTCCAGTTTGCTTCTGGTCAGGTCGGTTATATTTATCTTTTCGACATAAGGCAGGTCAAAATATGTATAAAGCTCCGCTTCTTCAATATCTGTACTAAGGATTATGTCAAGAGTTTTTGTTTCATGGCCGCCAGGGCGCCCGGAAAAATAACTGTCTGTTACGCTGGAATATATGAGCGCTCCTATATCCTCAATGCTTTTAAGGATCATTAAAATCACAGGGGACACCATGGGAGCATCCTCTTCTACGAAAAAAGATATGTAAAATTTATTTTTGCCTCTTGGTTCCCTGCTCAGGAGCGAAGATACGATCCCTGCGGCAGGCTGTTCGGCGGCATCCTTTTTTTCTTCCGTCCTGTTTGCATTGATAAAAGCCCTGATCTTTTCGTCAATACCTGAAGCAGAGTCGGTAAGGTCCTGCATCATCTCCATGGGTTCCCCGTCTTTTTTAAACTGCAGCATCCTTTTGACGGTATCCAGTCCTTCGAAGCAAAGAGACACTATCCGCCGGTCAAAAGATATGGATCCGTTCCTGGCGCAATCAAGCATGTCTTCTATCCTGTGCATTATATTTCCGATATCTTCATACCCCGCCATATAGGATGAACCTTTGATAGTATGTGCTATTCTGAACAGTTCATTGGCATCATCGGAAGAATACTCTTTTTCAAGGCGTATGATGCATTCTTCCGCCTTTTGAAGCAAGTCTTCCGTTTCTTCCATGTATAACTGGATCATGGTATCCAATAAAATCACCGCCTGGTCAATGTCATGGCAATCATTTTCAGGTTGGCTGTTTTACCAGCTTAATGATGGATTCCCTCCACCGCTCAAGTTTCCGGACCGAATAATCAATGACCTGCAGGACATGCTCCTCGCTGTCAAACGGCTTCGGGATATAGTCATTTGCGCCGTGCTCAAGTGAACTCAGTATCTTTTCCATTGTGGAATTCCTTGCCGTCATGATGACCTGCGCCAAAGCATCATAACTTTTTATCTCCCTTAAGAGCTCTATCCCGTTCATATCAGGCATATCTGTATCGATCAGTATGATGTGGTATTTATCGCTTTTAACTTTTTCAAGGGCATCAACAGTACTTCGTGTGGTTTCAACAGTATAGGCTTCCTGTTCCAGGAGTTTTTCAAGCGTGCATAACATTTCTTCATCTTCGTCAACTATAAGGACTTTATATCTGTTTTTCATCTGAAACCCCCATACAACATAGGATAATCGCCATAAGCAATATCGGCTCAGACAGTCCTGACAGCCCTGACTATTTCTTCGGCTATCCTGTATGACGGCGCTACGATCTCAGCGCCGCCTCTTTCTATTGCTTCCCTTGGCATACCGTAAACTACGGCAGTGGACTCATGCTCCGCTATGGTAATGCCTCCTGCATTTCTGATCTTCACCATGGCATCCGCTCCATCATCTCCCATCCCGGTCATGAGTACTCCAACCACTTTCTTGCCTCCGTATGCATCAAGGACGGATCCCATCGTTACATTGACCGACGGCATAAAAACGGTTTTTGGGCTGTCGGAAAGGCGGAGCATTCCCCCCGCATTTCTCACCAGCATCTGATAACCTCCCGGCGCAAGGTATCCCTTTCCATCCTGCAGGATATCGCCTGCTTCCGCCTCCTTGACCGGAAACCTGCAAATTTCATCCAGCCTTTTGGCAAAAGAAGACGTAAATGTCGGAGGCATATGCTGTACTATGATCAGCGCCGCTTTCAGATCTGCGGGAAGCATCGGAAGTACTTCCGCCAGGGTTCCGGGACCGCCTGTGGAAGCGCCGATCACAACAACTTTTGAGAGGCCTGTAACAGCGGATATGCCTGTTTTTGACAGCGGTACTTTTACTGCAGGTGCAGAGGTCCGTCTCTTAATTCTCTCCAGTATGCTTTTGCTGTTCGCACTCCTGTATGCCAGCTGGCGGTAAAATTCCCCATGTCCACCACTAGTATCCTGGTATGGTCGTTGATATCAATGTGCTCCATTCCGAAATATGTCCTCAGGTTTATGATCGGAAGAAGGTTATTGCGTATTGAGACTACCCCTTCCACAAAGGCTTCACAGTTTGGTACTTTAACGATCTGGGGCGCCCGGATGATCTCCTTGACCTGCATGATCCCGATGGCATATTCTTCTTTATCCAGAAGGAACGAAACCAACTGCTCTTCATCAACGGACTCAGAGCCATTGCCGTCCATGCTGTCCGGTAACGGCCTGTTTCTGTGCATGCCCGTGTCCTGCCCGTCCATTCGGTCTTTCACGGAGCAACCGGCGCTTAATGCTTTTACAACATCCAGGAGAATAATGAGCCTGTTTCCCTTGTCCAGCTTGACGACACCGTTAAGATAATCGGAATTCACATTTTTGACAATTTGCGGCGGCTCTTCGATATCTGCGGTATTTACCCTCATCACCTCCGACACCTTGTCCACAATGATCCCGGTAGCTTTACCTTCTGCATCGATAACAAGGACCCTGCTGTTTTCATCTCTCGCTTTCCTTTCCAGACTGAACCGGGCCCTTCCGTCGATAATAGGCAGAACACTCCCGCGCAGGTTGCATGCGCCTTCGACATATTCCGGAGCATTCGGCACCCTTGTGATCTCGGGTACCCTGATGATCTCCTTCACATCCATGATGTCGGCCCCGAACTCATCCTCTCCGAGCATGAAGGTAACTAGCTGACGTTCGGCAAAGCTGGCATTGTTTATACCAGTAGCCATTACTATCCCTCCATTCTTTACATATTCTGAAGCTCATCAGCCAACCCTGATATCTCTTCGATTGCTTCGGCAAGTCCCTGCATGCCTTTTGCCTGCTGGCTTGCCGCAGCAGCTGCCTGTTCTGCCCCACGGCTGGCTTCCTGGGCAGCGGCAGCAATCTGGTCAACACCTTTCCTCGCCTGCTCCAAAGCTGCCAGCGACTCCTCCGCGCCCTTCAGTATCTCGTTTGATCCGTTAAGTATCCTGATCATACTCTCTTCAATAACTTTAAGGTTATTAGTGGTCTTCCTTGCCTTTTCCACTTCTGCAAAGGAACTTTTGCTGGAAATATCGATATCGGATGCAACTCTTTGGATCTGGTTCTGGATTCCTCTTACAAGATCCTTGATCTTGTCTGTGTTTTCAGCAGACTCGTTGGCAAGTGCCCTTATATCGCAGGCGACTACGGAGAAACCTCTTCCGAATTCGCCTGCCCTTGCCGCTTCAATGGAACCGTTCACGGCAAGCATATTCGTCTGGATAGTTACATTTACTATAGCATCGACGATTTTATCGATTCTCCTGGTGGTTTCCTCGAGGTTTTTTATGTTCCTTGCCGACACAATGCTTGCTTCTGCTGAGGCAGATATGCCTGCGATCAGGTTGTCAACCGCAACCTTGTTTTCCTCAAGCAGCATCTGGAGTTCCTTTATCTTTTTGGCGGAAGAGTCTGCCTTTTCGCTCATCTGGCTGGCAGCCGCAACAAGTCTTTCAGCCAGTCTGTCAGCCTTCTCGGTAAGTTCGGCCTGGGCCTGGGCACCGGATGAAATCTGCTGCGTGGCCTTCATTATCTCGTTTGCAGTCGAGCTTGCCTCCTCGACGTTGGCTGAAAGTTCTTCAGATGCGGCTGCAAGGGATTCGGATGATTTCTGCGCGTCCGTCGATACCTTCAGGTCTTCGGCCATCTGGGCCAGGTCCGCAGCGGCCGCATTTAGTTTCGGTGAAGGCCTTGTTCTGCATCTGGACGGATTTGTCGACTTCCTCGGCGGCACTGCTTTGCTGTTCGGCCGCAGCCGAAATCTGTTCAGCGATTGCCAGGAAGTCTCTGGCTCCCTTGTTTGCATCCACCGCATTCCGGCATACCTCGTCAGCCCCTTCCTGGACCAGGTTGATTTCTTCATTGATTTTCACAAGCTCTGCTGTGGTTTTTTTTGCCTTCTCCGCTTCTTCATTGGTAGCCTTGCCTGCGTTCTCGATATCAGCCACAACGACCTTGACATTATTCTGTATTTCATTTACGAGTTCCCTTATGTTTCTGGCCGATTTTTCCGAGATCTCGGCCAGATTTCTGACTTCATCAGCTACGACCGCAAAGCCCTTCCCGTGCTCTCCTGCCCTGGCAGCTTCTATTGCAGCATTCAGCGCAAGCAGATTTGTTTGGTCTGCGATCCTCACCACGGCCTGCACGATTTCTCCTATTTCGTCGGACTGTTTCTCCAGTTCTGCCACGAGCTTTACAGATTCCAGGTTTGTGTCGGCGGAATCTTTGATACCTTTGATCATAAGTTCGATATCATTTGATGTGTTCTCTATTAGTTCCTTTACACTGTTTATCCTTTCCAGGGATTCCTTTGCGTGCTCCTCCGCAACGCCAGAAGCCTTTTCTATCTGGTTGATGGCAGCTCTTGACTCTTCTGCTGCGGAAGAAGCCTCATTTGCCCCTTTGGCGATCTCAGCCATCGTTGCGCCAAGTTCTTCCGCGGCGCTGCTTGCTTCCTCGATCCCCGAAGCAAGCTGTTCTGTGGCAACTGCGATCCTTTCAGCCAATTGCTGCTGCTTGGCCAGTGTCCTTGCCCTCACTTTGTCCTGCGCCTGCTTTCTGGCGAGCTCCCTCTTTTTCTCGATTTCATCCGATACCAGCGCCGATGTGTGTGCCGTATCCTTTTCGATTCCGCCGTTTGAAGGCTTTGCGAGCTTTTTTTCCATAGTGTCTTACCTCCCAGATTTTTAGTAGATTTCACGGATCTATAAATCAATGTAAAATAAACCGAAAATTTGTTTTTTCGGTTCACCATACATTTCTGTTCAGTTAAAATCAGGGATTTTCTGTAGCATCCTCGGGATTGAATATTATATAGTACATATTCAGTCCGTCACTTGTCGGCTCATTTCCTATGTAACCGTCACGGCACAAAAGAAATATCTTCTGGCGGAGATCTTCTATGCTGCATTTTATATCGTTCCGGATCAGGACTTTATGAATTTCAGCCAGTGTATTGACCTGCATTTCACATGTTTTTATACAACTCAAAAGCTCTTCATCAGATAACTGAAGCATCGTTTACCGTCCCCTGGTTTGGTATTTGGCTTTGAAACACAGACCTCAAAACAACCGTTCATTTTCTGAACTTATTCAGTTGGTTTATTACTGTTTCCGGCTTGTATGGCTTGACAATAAATCCTTTTGCGCCGCACAATATCGCCTTCTGCACATAAGGTTCCTGTCCCATGGCAGAGACCATTATAACGACAGGCTTGTAATCCATTTTTTGAATCCGGGCCATGCATTCGATACCATCCATTTCCGGCATCGTTATGTCCAACGTGACGATATCCGGCTTAAGTTCGTTTATTTTTCTCAATGCAACTATTCCGTTTTCAGCCTCGCCCACAACCTCGAAGCCATTTACAGTAAGCAACTGTTTCAGTTGTACCCGAATAAACGCAGCATCGTCCACAATCAATACCCTCGTCATGTTTACACCTCTCAGCGTACAGGTTGATCATCTCAGCACCTGATATTCAGCAGCCGGCAGCCTGCAAGAAGATTAAGTTTGCCTTTTTCACAGTACCCTGTTATGTTGTTGCAGCAGTACTTCAGTCCAGCATTTTTATCGCATTCTATAGACCCTATGCAACAAAATACCTAAAATGTTGCAAAGCGATAGGTCCACCAGTCAGTAGAATGCGGGCTTGCATGAATTTAACGGCGAAGCCCGATTGAAACAGCTATAAAACAGGATGTAAAATTTTATCGTTATATATAAAATTTGTTACATTAGGGGAGAGATAATTTATGACAGTGGAACCGATCAGAGACAAGGCGAAGATCAAGCAAATGTACCAGTTGCTGAAGGGAAGAGATGAGAAGTATGCGCTTCTTTTTAAATTTGGGCTAAATACCGGACTCAGGATCAGCGATATCATTCCATTGAAGGTAAAGGACATTATGAATGCAAGGATGCAATTCTATGACCATTTGATTATAAAGGAAAAGAAAACCGGCAAGGAGAAAAAAATCAAAATCAACGATACTCTAAAGAAGTTGATCATGGAATATATCAAAAATACCGGGACGTCCTATGAGAGTTACCTTTTTCCAAGCAAAAAGGGAGGTCATATCGGCAGAGTCCAGGCCTATCGTGTCCTGAAGGAATGCGCGGATCTCCTGGGAGTGCAGAATTTCGGCACTCACAGCCTCAGAAAGACATGGGGCTACTGGACTTACAAACTGTCTCTCCACAATATAGGCCTGATCATGGACACATTCAACCACAGTTCCCAGAGCATTACCCTGAGATACATCGGAGTGAACCAGGACCAGAAAGATGATCTGTATACCTTAGTCCAGCTATAAATTCACTCTTGCAGATACAGCAAAAAAAATATTATATTACAGGAAGGAACGAATAGAATTGCGTCGAATTATGTTTAAGTAACATTTTAGGTATTTTGATACATGATAATTTTACCCAGATAGTCATTGCTCTATAACACTGATTTCTCAAAAGCTGCAGAGTTTATGTCAATTTATTCTGCAGTTTTTTTGTATCCGCCTGCTATTCTGAATTTGATCTTATGTCAGTACTTCCGGTCTATTTAGAAGTTTATGCAATCAGTCAGATATTCTGTTTATATATCAGCGTTTTCACTGCAAATGCGTTAGGTTCTATATTGCAGTCTATGTTTAAGAATAGTGCAGTTAACCTGGTTCGTTGTGAACAATTAGAAATATTTATTTTTACTATATATGAAATCCCTATATTTGTCAAAATCCATTACAAGTTTTGTCAACATTACGCAGGTATTAAATCAAATATAGTATAATATTTTCATGCCAAATTGATAAATTTCTCCCTGATCATGCAACGTGTTCATTTTTTTGTTGTCTTTATGTGTGAAGCTTCAAAATGCAAGGGGTAGCTAAAGATGGATGACGAATTGATACTCGATTTATATTGGGCGCGCTCTGAATCGGCTATCAGTGAAACCGCGAAAAAATACGGAAGCTACTGCACCAAAATAGCGGTTAACATTCTGCAAAATAACGAAGACGCAGAAGAATGTGTAAATGATACATACCATAAAGCGTGGGACGCCATACCTCCGCAGCGCCCTTCGAATTTCCGCGCATTTTTGGGCAGGATAACCCGGAACCTTTCGCTCAACAAGTATAAAGAGCAGAGAACCCGAAAGCGCGGCGGCGACAATATTGCGCTGATATACTCCGAACTGGAGAAATGCATACCATCAGGCAGCAATGTTGAGAAAGAATACGAATCAAACCTTGTTATAAGTGCAATAAACTCTTTTCTGCTATCACTGGACAAGGAGAGCAGGATCGTATTCGTGAGGCGCTACTGGTATGCCGATCCCATCCAGGCAATAGCAGCGCGTTTTCAAATGAGCGAGAGCAAGGTAAAATCCATGCTTTTCAGGACACGCAAAAGACTTAGGACCCATCTCGAAAATGAGGGAGTGATACTGTGAAATCCGAAAAACTGATGGACTGTATCGGTCAGATAGATGACGATTTTATAATAGAAGCTGACAGTTCGGACTTGAGAGCTGAGGTTCAACAGGTAAAAATCAAGCCAGGACGCACCTGGATAAAGCGGGCATCCGCTGCTGCCGCCGTATGTCTGATAATTACCGCGATGTTCCTGTACGGCCGGATACAGCAAACTGACCCGAACGATTTGCCGGACTTGGTACGACCGAATCACCCGGGCGGTGTACCTGACATGGTACAACCAACTGACCCGGACAATGTACCGGACCAGGTACGGCCAGCTGACCCTGACGATTCGCCTGGTTTGCCTGATCTGCCGAAACTGCCAGTGAACACCGACCCCGGGACCTTTGGCTTCGAAGGTTACCTGGCTTATGATATCAGCGAACTGCAGAACGGCAACCCGTGGACGGAAAACAACGATCTCACATCCATGCCCGTTTTTGCCAATCCGCATGAATATAACGGGGCGGGCGCACCGTTAAACGGCCTGTCTGCCGAAGAACTGCTTGCCGAGGCAGAGAAAATTGCCGGCCTGTTTGACCTTGAAATAACATCACTGTACACGGAGCCTTCACCGGGAGAAATCGAGCGGACCATCCAGCGGAGGGAAGCTGCCGGATGGTCTGCGGAGCAAATCCGCGAAAGCATGATTCCATACCGCGCAATTGCGGAATGCAGCGGCGCGCAAATCGAGGTCGAGGGGGACGGTTATATCCTTTTGACTCTTACACCTGAAACATTCCATTTGGCAAAAGAGATCGGCAAGCTCGGTGCTTATGAAGCATTCACCGTTTCTTTCGATTACAGACATGAAACGGTCGACGGCTCCATGTACAGCGTCGGTCTTCCCCTGCCTGACGGATATAGCTTCTCCTATGCCAACACTTCATACGAACAGGCTCTGGAGATCACACAATATCTCTTTTCAAAGTACGGCGCTTTTACGGGAATAACAACACCGGGTTATGATGTTGCAGCCGATTACACATTCAGCGGAGATCTGACCCGTACCAGCACTTTTGTTTTTGAAAACTCAGGCAGTCTTACTGACAGGATACTAAATTATAATTTCAGGAGGCTTTATTTCTCAGCTACAAATTCAGGCAATCTGGGCGGGATATCTTATTACAACGCCGACCTGTCGCAAAAAATCGGCGATTATCCCATAATCACTGCGGAAGAAGCACGAAGGCTCCTGCTGGAAAGGCACTATATAACATCCGTACCCGAAGCATTGCCCGGCGAAGAATACATTGCCCGTGTTGAACTGATTTACCGCACAGGCAGACACGATACGGTGTTTATGCCATACTACAGGTTCCTGGTAGAAATGCCGACAGAAGAACTGGAGAACGGACTAAAAACCTTTGGTGCATTCTATGTTCCGGCTGTCCGGAGCGAGTACCTGGAAAACATGCCGGTATGGGACGGCAGGTTTAACTAGTAACACCGGTTTTCATACAATGTTTTGCCATCGCGCTTTTGCATCAGTTTAAGGAGGTTGTAACTATGCCCCAAACTGTCGCATTATCCCAAACAATTGTTGCTGCCGCTGCAGCGGCCAGAATAGCCAAGCAAATCATGAGCACCGGCGAGGATCCTATGACTATAAAGGAGACTCTGTAAAACGCCGAAAAGCCTGATTGATCAGGCTTTTCGGAAAGGTACCGTCAAGGATTTTTCGCAAAATCATTCAAACCGTTTGGCGGTAAATATTTAACTAACTGTCATTAGTGAGTCATCAAGGCCTTCTTCCTCAAGGTGTTTCATGCGCATGTAACGCTTGGTTCCCCAAGCCTTACTTGCAACATAACGTAACCTTTCGCAAACCAGCATCAGGGAAGGTTCCTGCAACCCTTGTCCTTCGCCTGATCTCCCGGTTAAGCCGATCGATGCGCCGGTTTCTCCGAATCCATTTACCGATACTGCGAATCCACGAACCACAGGTGATCGATCACCTGGCCGAGACCTTCCATCCCTGTGCTGACCTTGTTGTATAAGCTCATAGCCCACCTCTTTGTTTATTGCGAACATATATAACTATATATTCCACTATTATCATTTTTAAGAAACCGGAAGCATTATATTATATTTACTTTAACGTAAATATGTGGTATTTTATGAGTGCAGATAGCTATCTGACATTACATATGATTGGAGGTGTAATTAGTTATGTAATATGATTGAGGTGTAATTAGTTATGCGATATGAGGTAAGTCATACAATGCAGTAAATCACAAGTTTTATAAGCAATGGGATACCGACGGAAAATAATGCATCTAGGAAAAGCTTTTGAAGTCCACGGTTACGATATTGCGGGTGTACCCCAAGAAATTCTATACTGCCCGGAGAATATGTAAATGCCTTCGCTCCAATGAGAATATCACCGTCTCTAAGCACAAGTGCACGTCTTTCGGCAATGCTTTCTTCCAGCCTGGACAAGTACTCAACTTCGTCCAGCACAGGATACCCATCAATAACAAGCCTCATTAAGTTCATCCAATCGGAAACATCTTCTTTTCCGCCAAGCGAATGTCCTGCAATGTAAACTATTATATCCGATTGCTCTTGAATATTACTGTATTCAGGATGAGAAAGAGATGGAGAATAGCAAAACCGTCAGGTAGGCTCAATCGCAGAAGTCCAGATAATAAGCAAACCCGAACCCTTCTCCGATTGGAAAAAGGTTCGGATCTTGTTGCTTTGGTGGAGCATAAGGGACTCGAACCCTCGACCCCCACACTGCCAGTGTGATGCGCTCCCAACTGCGCTAATGCCCCACGTTTCTTCAGGCGTATACTAATTTTAATATATCATGGCCCCAGTAGTCAAGGCATAATAACGGCCATTTTATAATGTAATTTTCTGCCTGAGCATGCCAATAAAAATGTTGACACCATTCCCTGTCCTGTGCTATTATTTTTCTCAAACCGATGACGAGGGAGTAAAACTGCCGAACCGGTCGCACAGAGAGTCGGGGGTGCTGGGATCCCGGCGGACAGGAGCAGACAAATGGGCCTCTGAGGGCGAAGTGAACGGGTTTTCACCCAAGTAGCTTTTCGACGCATTGCCGGCGTTATCTGGCAGGGAGTGTGCTGGCACTCCGCAGAGCGGATGCAGTCATAGTGCATCAATAAAGGTGGCACCGCAGGCTAACGCCTGT
>Ga0134094_1002974_pt1 | contig 13291 bp, 10 predicted proteins | sample 5_1taG_FD_94458 | JGI IMG/M metagenome (GOLD analysis project Ga0134094, IMG submission 94458) | Switchgrass degrading microbial communities from high solid loading bioreactors in New Hampshire, USA - 5_19_20_110_A1 metaG | ecosystem: Engineered > Bioreactor > Semi-continuous > Anaerobic >... | reverse complement strand
TAGTAACTTAAGCCCCCAAATAGGCGGGGGTGACTTGACAAATCAGTTGATGTTTTTTTCATAACCTATATAGTCATACTTGATTAACCGTTTTGCAGCATATTGAATGCGTGGTATTGATGCCACGGCTGTAAGAGGTGACCGCACGATGCCGACATATGGAATACATAATGTGTTATAATTTGAGGAACAGGTGTTTTAAATGGAGATTCTGGATATTGTTGATGAATACGGTAATCCGACAGGAAAAACGGTGGAACGCAAAAAAGCTCATGAGGAAGGCATAATGCACAGAACATCGCATGTATGGCTTCTCAGGAAAAAACAGGGTAAGTTTCAGGTTCTGCTTCAGAAAAGGTCTGAAACCAAAGAATCATTCCCAGGCTGTTATGACATTTCAAGTGCCGGTCACATCCCGGCAGGAGTGGATTTTGTCGAATCTGCCATAAGAGAGCTGCAGGAGGAATTAGGTATCTCAGCGTCTGCTGATGAACTTATATTCTGTGGGGACAGAACTGTAATCTGGGATGATTGTATCTGCGGTAAACCTTATCATGACAGGCAATATACACGAGTATTCATTTTGTGGCGGGACATCGAAGAAGGAGAATTTATACTTCAAAAAGAAGAGGTTGACGGTGTGCTTTGGATGGATCTGGATGAATGCTTTGCAGCGGTCAGGAATAACCGAATAAAGCATTGCATATACACTGATGAACTGAAAATGGTAAAGGATGCTTGCGGATGCAAGTGAAGACAATAAAGATGTATGACAGTGGTATATATGCTTATAATTCATGGGCTGTCAGCAAAGCATTGAGCATGAAATATTCTTTTCCTGCGTTTGATGTGCATATAGCGGAATACTGTTTGCACCCTGCGACAGAATTGTGGTCTTGCCGCCAGTTGGACTCCTAACATATATTTTACATAAAGTAAAATCATACCTGATCTGCAGAAGACTCCATATGCGACATAACCGTTAAATTTTGGGATGGACAAAACCACGCGGTCAAAGCCGCGTGGCATATTTTTCCCGAAGTGCTGTTACCAGTTTGTTTTGTTACATCAATTGGAATTATAATCGTAACACAGATACTTTCAATTATAGGTCAATGACTGTTCCCCGGCTGATTCAGCAAATACGCGCGATACATACGAAAAATAGTCAGGATGGCCTGCTCCCTTGTATAAATACCATGAGGCATAAACCGTCCGTCAGATACACCCTGCATAACACGCTGTTCATTGTTTCCGCAGATAATTGAAGTTACAGAATATATACCGTCCCTTGCCCAATCTGCAAATTTATCCTCGTCTTTAAATGTGAGCGGTGTTTCTTCAGCTTTAATACCGAGGACATCAGCAGTGCGTGAAAGGATTACCGCAGCTTCCTGCCTTGAGATTGGCTGATTCGGTGAGAATTTTCCGTTTCCTGTGCCATTTACAATACCCAGCGATGCCGCAAGCAATATGTCTTCATCCTGTGTATCAGTGAAAGCTGCCTGTTTCTGGCTTTGCACACCTGCTATTTCCAGTAAAGGCGCAAGCAGCCGGCAAAAGTCACCCCGGGTACAGGAATCCCGCCAGTCACGCTGTTGATTTTCGGGCACGAGACCTGTTGAAATTGCTTCGTTAATATCCTCAACTGCCCAGTCATGGGGCGGAATATGATATGGTTTCTCCACTAACGACAATACCCCGTATTTCCCGTTTTTATCCTGTGCAATTATATACTGATGTCCTGCTGCAATTAAGTTTGGATTGTTCATACTGAAAGACACCATGACATATTCGCCTTCAGGAACAATTATATTGCCATATAAATCGGTTATCCAGGCGCTGCCGTTATCATTGTATATCACCCAGCCGCGATTATAATCCACTGATGAATGCATATTCGGCAATCTAAGCTCATATCCGTCTATCATCATACGGGTGATTTGCCCTGTTTCCTTATTAACCAGGGTAAAACCTTTTCCGATGAAACTTCCGTCAGAAAGCAAAGCATATGGTCCATATGGAACAATCACTTCACCCCAGCGGTTTACTGCCATACTAACAGGAAACATGTTGCTTGTATCGTATTTTCCTTGAATCAGCACAAAATTATCGTGAGAAAAAGACAAATAACTGTCTGAAATCGGCGGGACAAGAACTTCCCCGGTTTTTGAAAGTCCGACAATAGCATTGTCCCCCCTTCGGCTGACATATATAACATCGCCGCATACATCATTTACTGCGTTATACGATTCCGCTGAAAATGCCTGCCTTCCATTGCCGTAATGGATGGTAATGAAATTCGAATCTATGGCATGTGTGATCCAGTCCCATTTTGATAATGCGTAAATATCACCGGAAAAGGCCCTGGCATCAGTATATTCAACAGGCTGCAGAAGTTCTCCGGATGCGTCAATCGAAGATACACCCCATTTTCCGTCCTTTCTCACAAGGAGTGCACCGCTTAACAAGTCACCGAGCTGATCATACAATAACGGAACGCAAAGTGTCCCTTCGCTGTCCACCAGACCGTATAAACCGGTTTTCGTACTTCTGACTCCGTAGTATCCGTTTTTATAGGAACGTACCGCAACATAATCGACGGTGTCAGTTACATCGTTTCCATTCAAATCGAACACCCGGACCGAAAGATATGCGTTATCAACAATATATTTTCCGTCTGCGCTCATTTGCAGATTACTGTAAGACGGACTAATCAGGATTTCCCCTGTCAGAAGATCAATTGCACCGTATTGCCCGAAGAAATTGCCGGGAGGACGCCAGTCACCAATTCCAACAAGAGCTATATTCTGATCGGTAACTATTACATCATCGTAGCATTCTTCGAATACACGGCTGCCGTCTTTTCGACAGACAGTCCACTGCCGGGATCCTTCCGGCCGGATTTTAATATAACCGTTCTCAAGTGAAGCCATATCATATGGTTCTAATTTCACCGGTATACCTTCAGCGGTATAAACATATATGCCGTTTTCATCCTCTGTCATAACCAGATCACCGCTTATGTCTGTAATCCTTTGGTCGAAGATAAACGGCAGGATAACGGTATATTCCTGTAAAGAGTATGCGGGTACCGGGAGCAGGCTGAAAATTAAAATTACAATGATGATGGGCATAATAGTTTTTCTCATGAACAGATCACCCCGTTTCTATATTTAACAGTATGAATAATTAAGTGTATGCATATTATCTTTCTTAGTTGATATTTTACTCTTGAAAGGTATCTTTTGTCAAATTCCCAGATAAATGACAATACAAATTGACAGTTTTGACACTTTACCTGAAGACCGAAACATCGGTTTTCAAAAAAGAGCTTGCTCTGAAAACGGGTTTTACAATTACTTCGCAGGATTACGTTCTGATGTAAATGATTGTAAAGTGCAAGACAAGATTGATCAGTGGATAATTCCGCGGGGTGAATACATTATGTCTGTTCATTTTGACGGATACTTTTTTTAAAGTTAAATTTTACTTTTAATAGGTGTTGGGCGTAGTGTATTATTATACTGGGAATAAGTTCTGCACCTTTTAAAAATAAATAAGTAATTTGTGGGACACTTATAGCTTTTATCATAAATATAAGTTGTAATGGACCATTTACGTATCCGGCAAAACTTTGGAGAAAAACTGAAAATATCCAATTAGTTTATAAACGGTGCATGCAGACATCTATAGGCTGAAACATGGCTAACCAAAAATAAGAAGCAGCATTGAAACTGGCGAATAATTAGTTTTAAATATCAAGAGTGTTGCGAATTTAAGATAAATTAATAATTTGGAGGGATACTTATGGCTGACATTGTTCAAATTAACGATACTACCTGGCGGATTGAAGACAACGGAGCACGATGTTTCTTACTGATCGGAACAGAACGCCTATTTCCTGTGTGATATTCCTTAAGGCAAATAAAGTATAGAAATCACATCGGCATACACTCATGTCAAATAAGAAAAGACTCCTGTTCAAGCTTTATGTTTTTCTCAAGCATTAGTTTGATAACTTCTCTGAATTCACTGTAATCTTCATCTTTAAGTAATGATTTTAGTTTTTCAGCATACCTGGGATCAAATTTTTTGCCATATTTGATCCTGCTTTCGAGGGCTTTTCTGTCCATTAAATAAGGTTTTAAAGACGGGATAATACTTGATTTAAGTCTTTGAAAAATCATAAAACCACCCAGATCAATATCGCCCCAATGGTAGAATTCAACTCCGCATGGATGAGCCGCCTCGTACAGTTTCTTAAAAAACGCCCCTTTTACCGGGCTGTAGAAACCGCCGTGAAATACGATCATCAATGTATCGTCACTGTTTTCATTAATCAATTGAATATAGTTTGCCTTGTTTTCGATAAAGAGAATTTTGCGGACTTGGCCTATTCCGGTAATGGCTAAATTTCTGACTGTATCGGTATTCAGTGTAACGCCGTATATAAATGATGAAAAATCTATCTCTTTTCCGTCCAGTGTACCGACAATTCCACCCTTGAAATCAACCTGCTCCGGTGACTGGAGTATTCCGACCTGTGCAAGTATATCATCGTCCGACATTTCATCAGGTACTTCCTGATCTATGCAATATCTTTTTATAATTCCTGCCAGTCTTTTTTTGACCTTCTTTTCGAAATATTTGGAATCATTGAAACACCGAAGGCTGAACACTCTTTCAAGGCATTGGCCGCCATCCAGCGTTCTGAGATAATCCAATGCCTTTAAAACCGCCACTGCATGCTCTTCATCAGAGGGAAGCAAACCGGCTGTCGATGACTTTTCCTTAATAGACTGTTCTGTGTCAGCCAAGAAAGACAATATCCAACTGTTCGAAGTCTTTTCTTTAAGCTCCGTAATTCTTTCAAGCAATGCATCAAGAACAGCACGCCTTGCCTTTCTTCCTATTTCGGCATAACAGTCTTCAACCCTTGTGACATTCAGCCATACCTTTTCAATAATATTTCCTTCTTCGTACCTGGCCCATTCGAAACTAACCAGGCCTTTATCATCCAACTCTTTAATTACGCTGTTGAAGGTCTCTCTCACCAATGGTTTTTCAATGTCATACTCAGGCATGTCACCCCTTGTCATTTTAATCATGATCCTTCTTCTCGAATTTTCATCTTTAAAGGACTTGCTCTTTTCATACCGATCAAGCAGCCTGTCCAGCACAAGCTTTTTATACTCCATCCAACCCCTCCTCCATAAGCTTTTTGGGTTCAAATGCCTTAATTATTGATGTGTTCTTTTCCCTGATAACACAAAGCGTTCTGTCTACCAGGGGAGCAATATCGCCTATCTTTTCCGGAGGCGCCGAGAGGATGCACTGGAAATCGAATTTCCTGAGGAGCCGGACGCTTTCCCGTATTCTTTCGCTGTCCATTTTGCTGAAGGCTTCATCAAACACGATGAGTCGCATGCGGTTATAAGCCGGATCATTAATTTTATACATCTGGGCAAAAGATGCAAGCACAGAAATATAGAAAGGAGTCTGGGTCTCTCCGCCTGATTTCTTACGGAGTGTTCTGGAAAGCCTCTGGGTTTTTTCTTCCTCATCAGTGACAATGAGGTCAAAACTGAGGTAGGTTCTGTAGTCGGTAAACCTTTTGATATTTTTCTCAAGTTCTGCCCGTGCATCCGCATTGAGTTCGGAATCAACATCGGTTATCTGCCTGAAAAGCTCGTCTATGGCATCGCGGTGCTTGTCCCTGAAGGCCTGCGAAGCAATATTATAACCTTCCATCAGTATCTCATCGGTAATCATATCATAGTACTTTTTATACTCAGGCTTGGGCGAGCATGTAAACCTGTACCGTTCATTTCCCCATCTGCTTTCCTTAAGGGCATTGTTCAGTTCATTGATTTGAGATTTTACGGTATCTATATTGGCTTTGAGCTTCGCAAGGAAATCGTCCTCAAACTGTTGGAATGCCTTTTCTTTGGCGTCCCTAATCTGGTTCCTGTATTCAGGAAGTCTGATATCCTTTAGTTCATTCAACTCCTTGTCATACGATGAATTGTCTTCCTGCTTGATATCATATGACATCTTATATTCCCTGTTATAGTCAGACCTGGCTTTTTCCATGTCATCCTTCTTTTTGACAGTCTGGTTCCTGGTCCTTTCAAGCTGCGAGCTGAAATTCCGGATAATATCGTTCGCGGATTTTCTGTTCTCCAATTCCCGTAAAAACCGGGGTTCTCCTTTTTCGTTAACCCAGGAAGTATCGTACCGGGCCAGGTCTTCTCTCGCTTTTGCTTCTTGTTTCCCAGCAGAAGGCAGTTTTTCCTGGACGATTGTCTTCCTTGCATTTTCTGCTGATGCAATGGAGCTTATACATTTCTTCTCTTCTTCTTCAAACCCGGTTATCCTGTTCTCGCATTCCCTTATTTTTTCGTCAAGGCTGAAAAGCCAGGTAAGGTCAAGCTTTTCCAGTTCATCAACGACTTCATTCAGCCTGCTTTTCAGCCCGGGCAGTTTCCTGGTCTCCTCAATAACCCTCAGGTATTGCTCATACTCATTGCGGTTAATAACTATTATATTCGATGCTTTTGACAGAATGTCAACTAAGATTTTGCAATGCTGAAGATCCGTCTTTTGCTTTTCTATAGCCCTTTTTACGGTTTCCTTCTGTTCTTGCAGCGCTTTTCTTCCTATGAACGGATACTTCCACCTCTCTGGGTTGAGCTGCCTTGCAACATAACCCTGATACAGCATGCAGGAATCGGTTATAGCCCTGTCATGGTTTCGCAATTCTTCGACCTTGTCGCATTTGATTACTCTTCCCATGACGTAATCAATAAACATCCTGGCGTACATATTGTCTGTAACCACTTCCTCGGCAAGACTTCCTTTCTGTGCATGGGGTCTGAAACTTTCAAGCTTGCCTGCATCAATAAGGCCCCAGTCATAAAATCCCCCACTGAACTTCAGCCTGTCATATACCTTTAAGGCGTCAATAAAGTATTGCGGTTCCACAAGCAGGTAGTATTTCTGGGTGTGCAGGTATGCCTCAACCGCATTTCGCCAGCGCATATCCCTTATGTCGAGAAGATCGGCCAGTATATACACCGGGATATCCTTTTGGTACTTCCCGGCAAGTTCTTTACTGATCTCATCCCGCAGTGCGATAAGTTTCGGGTCATATGATTTTATACCCTTTTCCAGGTCGGCAAGGGTTCTTTCCAGTCTTTCTAGTTCGGACTCTATCCCGGCTTTCTTCCTGTCTGCTGAATACATAAGCAACGTGGACGATTTATTAAATCTGGTCAAATCTTCATTTATGCCGTTAAACTTATGGGCTGTCAGCGTGTCAATGCTTTCCTCATCAATGTCCAGAAGGCTTATGGCATGAGCCTGTGCCAATGCTGCGCATTTTTCTACATCCCGAATTTCATTGATAAACAAATCCTTTATTTCACTTTCGGGAAGGCGCTTAAGGTCTGAACAGCCTTTTGCAGCCTCTTTCCATTCATGGGCATATTTCCGAAGTTTCTGAACGGTCTCGTCAGCTTCGCCATTCAGCTTTTCTATCATTTGAGAAAGTTCTTTCTTCTGTGATTCCAGCTGCTTCATCTGAGTATAGATGTCTGACCTTTCTCTTGCAGCAATAAGCTCGTCCCTTTTTTTCCTTTCATTCACAAGCTTCACGGCAATATCTGCCTGTTTTTGGGAACAGGCGGCAATTTCTCTATCAAGCCTTCCTATCTCTTCATTAAGAGTCTTTTTTTCATCAAGTATAACCTGCAAACTTGCCCTGTCTATCAGGTAGCTCTGTATCTGCAGCCTTTGTTTTTCATCCAGGTATGACCTGTACATATCGGCAATGTTCTGAAGCGCTGATACGCGTTTTTCAAGGAGATCGGTCTCAAGCTCCATACGTTTGTACTGCCTTATGTTTTCCTGCATCAGTGATATATCCACCGGATTCTTAACATCGCACACATAGTCGGTGATAAATGTCTCAATCTCGGTGATGGGAGTGAATGAAACGGCCTTCTTGAAGAGGTCGAAGTACTTGTTTTTCAGACCGCCAAGCTTTCCTTTCAGAATCTCCTGGTACCCCCTGTCCGAATCGGGAAAATCGTATCTTCCCTTTTTGTAATGCTTATTTACATATGTCCTCAATTCCTTGTATGTCATCGGAACATTATTGACGATAAAGTGATTTTCCGGCAGTTCGGAATCCAGGATGAAAAACCGGTGCTCATCGGAACTGTCCTCATAGCATTCAAATACAATACCCAGGGTGAAGCTGGATTTTCTTACATCGTCATAAAACTCGCAGGCAATATAACTGGTAAAACGTCCTTCTCTCAGATATCTGAAACCTGCGTCACCGTCATCTCCGAGCTCGCCTCTCAAATACCCTTTCAGGCTCCTGGCGGATTTTTCGTTGGCGGCCTTATTGAAAAAACCCCTTCCGTTTGCGTCTCCAAGCATAATGACCTGTAACGCATCAATCATCGTTGTTTTGCCTGACGCATTCTTCCCTGTAAGAAAGTTGATTTTATCGAATTCTACAAGTTCATAACTGAAGAAATGCCAGTGTATCAAAAGAAGTTTTTTCAGCAGCTTCATGCCTCTTCGCCTTCCCCTCTTATGATTTCCGATACCGTTTCATTATCCTGGTTGTTCTCATCCTGAGTATTTTCGCCGTTTTCAACAAGATCATAAATCCTGCTTATTCTCTCATTGGATACCACAAAGAGCACTGAGGGCAGTATCAGGATTTTGGTATCCGCCTTTTCCCACGGGCCCGATATTTTCTGGATCAGGTTGTGATTTGACAAAAGCCTGAGAGAATCCGAAATGTCGTGATCCGAAGGTTTCTTTTTTATAAGGTTCAGATTGATCATTTTGTGTATTATCTGCCCTGTAGTAGTTATGACCTCGTTTCTTAAAGAAATGTGTTCCCGTTCTTCCTCGTATATCAGTCTGATTATATAAAGAAAGAAAGTGGTTAACCGGCTCAGCTTAAGCCTGTTGTATTCATATACGTTTTCTACTAAAATCACGCCATACTGGTTATCCTTGAGCAAATCCCAGCCCGAACAGAAAAAGTAACCGGAGAACAGTTCAAAATTCCTCTCAATAAACCTGTACTCCGGACTTATCTTCATCATCTCTTCCTTGCTGTCGTAATAGTCCCTTATTATGAACGTCTTCGACAGCAGCATGTTGGCAAGTCGTCTGAATTCTTCCTTTTCAGAGCTTGTCAGTTTCTCATAAGCTTCAGTCCACATTCGCTTTTTCTCTCCTTATAAACCTCATGCGCGGTATGGTATATCCGTCGCACCGGTCATATCCGTCTTCAAATTCCACCTGGTAGAAAACGCCTTTTTCACATTTTTTCAATGTCGCCAGAACGAGCATGACAAATTCATCATCGTCAGCAATTCTGATTTCAGAACTGTTCAGAACATGCTTGTTTCTCATCAGCTCTTTCATAAATGCCATTATCTTCTGATGGCTGTACTGTTTCCTGGCCTTTTTCAGAAAATCTTCAAACGCTTTACCGCCAATATTCTCGTCTGTTATCTCAAGGCCAAGAGGTTTTCCTTCTTTGCGTCCCATCCTGTTCGGTTTTACGTACAGCGACTTTTCATCTATATAGCACTGTTTGAACAGTTTTACATTGTCAGCCATTATTTCCGCCCATTTTTCCTGGTCTGCAGCAGCTGCAGAGAGGACGTCCACAAGCTTGCCTTTTATGCTCCTGTCAATAGTCAGAAGATAACGCATTTTTTCCAATGATGCCCGGGTGTAAGCCGTCCTCTTCCTGTCAATTTCAGCAAGCATTTCGTCAAGGCCTTCATAAATATCGCTTACTTCATTTATTCTGCGTATGATATCATCCATTGCATCATCCACCGTATTAAACTTGCCGCGCTGGACGGCCTGCACGGCCATTTTTTGTCTTATTCCCAAATCCGAAAGCCAGCCCGTCAGTATTTTCATTATCGGAATTTTGTACCGCGGAACCGAGTCCATAGTTTTCAGCGGATGGTATATGCGATCCATGATAAGTTCCTTGTACTCATCAAAGTGGCCCTTCAGGATATCATTTACGGTAAAGTAATCATTAAGGGCCTGATGATATCTTCTTATATTGTTATGCAGCGTCTTCAGTTCATCCACAAGCTTCAGGGTGTTCTCATGGGCTGTCAGCAAAGCATTGTACATGAAATCGTCTCTTTCTGCATCGGCTGTGCGCAGGGCGGAATAGGTGGAATAAACATATGAATTGTATTCGCGCACCGTATCATCCGTAAATGAATATAAAAGGTCCAGAAGTTTTATTGTATAATCGGGAAGAGTAATAATCTCCTCGAACGAATCCATCTGATACTCAACTTCAATCCATTTTGTAGCCATGAGCCTTCTGAGAATCAGATGCGCAGTGGCAGACTGTCCCTGCCCGCCTTTTACTTCTTCTTCAGCTTCTTCAAACTCCATTTTTTCCGCTTCCAAATCAAGATCCAATAATGCTTCATCAAGACTTGCAATGAGCATTGCCACAAGATCACTCTTGCTTATGGTCATATGCTGCTTGAATGCCTTGCGCAGGACAAACAAAGCTTCAGCATACAATGCCTTGTTTTTGGAAACCAGTATGGAAAAAAGATTGGGGGGCAGTCTGTCAAAAAGCTTCACTTATTGATTCCTTCCAAAATGTTCTTTTATTGCATTAATAGGCACAACCTTTTTCTTAATGATATTTAAGCATATAATAAATCATATTTCAACACTGCTATAATGAAGGCAATATTTATGTACACCCCAACAGGTAATCCATGATAGCAATTGTTTGATATGATGGGTTGCTTGAGCGGCGTTTGCGGTTTGAAAGAGGTGTGACTGATATTAACTGATTTACTGAATTACATTCAATCTGTCTACTCGACATGAAGAGGCAAAATACGCACAGGGGAACATATCGAGGATGAAGCAATGCCAGGAAACCCTTATTTCAAAAAGAACGGCAGAATTGCTCAGATCATGTTAAGCCCGGAAAAAACAACCATTGTAATATACTCTTAATCTGTTATATAATTATATAGTTATGTCGAAATATGCAGATTTTATTAACAAAATGAAAGGAGAGCGTGTTTTAAATGAGCATTTTGGCCCTCGTCATAATTGCATCTTTACTTACTTTGGGTTTTGCTGCCGTGAACTTTGTAAAAGTAAAAAAGATGAATGAAGGCACTGATAAAATGGTGGAAATTGCTTCGGCAATCCGTGTTGGTGCAAATGCGTTTATCAATTACGAGTATAAAATATTGCTAATCGTTGTAATATGTGTATTTGCAGCGCTTTTAATTCTTGTAAGCGTTTACACAGCGTTTGCATTTTTGATAGGTGCTGTTATGAGTGCTTCAGCCGGTTATGTGGGAATGAAAATTGCTACATATGCAAATGTCAGAGTTGCCAATCACGGGTAACCAAAAAACTTGGAAGCACGTTGAAAGTGGCTTTCAGGGGTGGCAGCGTTATGGGTCTTTGCGTAGGCGGGTTTGCGCTTCTTGGTCTTTTTCTCGTTTATATTATCTTCGGTATTGGTTTGAGAATGCTGGAACCCGAGAATGTAGTACTTGTTTCGAACTGGTTAGGGGTTGAATTTGTACCCTTTACCATGGTTCTTTCAGGATATGCGCTCGGATGTTCATTGATAGCCATGTTTAATCGTGTTGGCGGAGGTATTTATACCAAGGCTGCAGACATGGGTGCTGACCTGGTAGGAAAGGTTGAAGCGCACATTCCGGAAGACGATCCGAGAAATCCTGCCACAATAGCGGACAATGTCGGTGACAATGTCGGTGATGTTGCAGGTCTTGGCAGTGACTTGCTGGAAAGCTATGTCGGTGCAATAACTGCAGCAATTATCCTTGGCTTTCATCTGTTCCTTACAAGCCAGTACACCGGAGGGGAAATGACAAATGGGTTAATATCAGACAGCCTTTTGAGCAAACTCTTTTTATTCCCGGTTGTTTTTGCTGCAGGTGGACTTATTGCCTGTGTTATTGGGATAGCATCCCTTCTGCTCAAAAATCTTTCGGATAATCCGCACCGTGAACTGAATGGTTCGACATGATTGTCTGCAGGTCTTACAATTGTGTTCGGATTCTTTATAACATATATTATGTTTAAAAGTGAGGATTTGTCCGGTGCCGGTTTTGCTGCGGGTTTTGCTTCTCCCTGGATAGCTTCCACGCTCGGTGTTGTAGCAGGAATTCTTGTAGGAATAATTGCTGAATATTATACATCATACGATTATAAACCTACACGTCATATTGCCTCAGCAAGCAGGGAAGGAGCGGCTCTTACAATTACCCAGGGACTTGGAATTGGCATGAAGAGTTGTATGGCTCCGTTGATTGTACTCGGTACTGCAATCGCTGCTTCCTACTTTATATCCGGAATGTACGGTGTGGCCATGGCTGCAGTAGGAATGCTGAGTTTCGTCAGCGCAATTGTTTCTGTTGACACTTATGGTCCAATATCAGACAATGCCGGCGGTATAGCTGAAATGAGCAAACTTGAACCTGAAGTGCGTGAAATTACCGATAAGCTTGACTCAGTCGGTAACACAACCGCTGCCATCGGAAAAGGCTTTGCAATCGGCTCTGCGGCACTTGCTGCATTGTCCCTCATGGTAAGTTACCTGTATTCGTATAATGATCCCTCCACCGAACTGATTTTTAACCTTATTGATCCGATGATTCTCGTTGGTGTTCTTTGCGGTGCCGCACTTCCGTTCATGTTCAGTGGTATGCTTATTGACGCTGTCACAAAAGCAGCAAGAAAAATGGTGGAAGAAGTTCGTCGTCAGTTCCGTACAATTCCCGGAATTCTGGATGGCACTGCAAAGCCGGATTATAAGACTTGTATAGAGATTAGCTCCCAGGGAGCACTGAGGGAAATGAAAATACCCTCGATGCTTGCCATAGTTGTTCCTGTAGTCTGTGGTTTCCTCTTTGGACCCGGATTTGTGGGCGGAATCCTGATTGGTTCGACTGTTTCGGCAGTAATGCTGGCTATTTTCACCGGTAATGCAGGCGGTGCATGGGACAATGCCAAAAAGTACATTGAAAGCGGTGCAATTGAAGGGCATAAAAAAGGTTCTCCTGCACACAGTGCGGCGGTAGTGGGAGACACAGTCGGGGATCCTCTTAAGGATACAGTAGGTCCTTCACTGGATATCTTTATCAAGATAATGTCGGTTGTGTCGCTTGTAGCCGTCAGCATATTCTCAAAATATAACCTGATTAATTTGCTG
>Ga0134094_1002972_pt1 | contig 13292 bp, 4 predicted proteins | sample 5_1taG_FD_94458 | JGI IMG/M metagenome (GOLD analysis project Ga0134094, IMG submission 94458) | Switchgrass degrading microbial communities from high solid loading bioreactors in New Hampshire, USA - 5_19_20_110_A1 metaG | ecosystem: Engineered > Bioreactor > Semi-continuous > Anaerobic >... | reverse complement strand
TTCCAAAAACCCAGCTCGAAGAGAAGAGCTCCGCTATACAAGTCCGCATCTTTATTATAAAAGATACTGTATCCCAATTTTTTTAAAATATATGCAGCTTTATAATTTATAGAAAAATATCTTTCTTTGTCTTTAGCTAAAAGGGAAGCATATATTTTTTCAGAACTTATTCCTAATTTATTTACCAGCTTTCTAGTTTTCATCAAAGCTGAAAAGGCCGTACTGGAAGTATCCACGAACTCCATTGTTTTAACCAAAGAGTCCATATATGGCAAAAGCTGATACTCTCCGCCGGTATAAAAAAGGATATCTCCTTCTGTAGGCAAACTAAGGTCTTTTACCCAAACTGAAGTTTCCTTGGTTTTTAAACTAAGGGGGTTATTATGTTTGATAATATTTTCTCTTATTATTTCAAAAACTGCAGGAATTCTGGGTTTATTCATAGAGTCACTACCCTTCAGCATGTGTATTTGCATACTTCTATTATTTAATACAAAATGGCTTAATTAGTAAATGGTAAAAATGGAAGTATAATGTATTCTTTATTATATGGGTTATCGTTTAAAACAGGGCATTTTGGGCTTTATTTTTTACTGTTAATATTATATTAATTACTCCAATAAAAGACAAAATGCAACTTGAAGATTATAGTAAGCATTAATTTTTATAGTTATTTCAGTAGTTGAAATACATAATAGATTTGAAAAACATAATATGGTAAAATGTTTTATAAATACAAAAAGATTTCTGTGAGGGGTATATGAATTCAAATTCTGTAGAAAAAAAATCTAAAAGGATTATATTTGGATTTATTATTCCAATTTTAGCCGTTGCACTTATTGCCGGAATCGTAGTATTTAAAGCTTATTATATTGTTGAGCCAGGCCATAGGGGTGTAGTGGTTCAACTTGGTGCTGTTCAACCAAGAGTACTAGACGAAGGATTTCATTTTATTGTACCTTTTGTTCAAGAAGTAGTTCCAATAGAAGTACGTGTTCAAAAAGTACAATCCGAAGAAACAACATCTTCAAAAGACTTGCAAGTTGTAAATACCGTAATAGCTGTAAATTTCCGACTTGATCCTGACAATGTAAACAAATTATATCAAGAAGTCGGCTTGTCTTATAAAGAACGTGTTGTAGATCCGGCAATTGCAGAGTCTCTAAAAGCCGTTACGGCTCAATACACAGCAGAAGAGCTAATCTCCAAAAGATCGGAAGTTAGCTCTAAGATAAAGAGTATACTTAGCCAGAAATTGCTCAATTACTATATGATACTCGACGAAATCAATATCACAGAATTTCGTTTTAGCGATGAGTTTAATCAAGCCATTGAACAAAAACAAATCGCTGAACAACAAGCACTTAAAGCAAAGTTAGATCTGGAAAGAATTCAGATTGAAGCACAGCAAAAAATCGAACAAGCCAAAGCTGAGGCTGAAGGACTAAAACTCCAGAAGGATCAAGTAACACCGGAACTTATAGAACTTCGAAAAATAGAAGCACAACTTGAAGCCATAAAAAAATGGGATGGCAAATTGCCGATTGTTGCAGGCAGCGGGGCTGTTCCATTTATAAATATTGATAATATAATAAATCAGGCAAATGAATCTCATGGATCTCAGGAAAACGAATCAAATGAATAGTCGGTTTAATTGGTATTAAACGTTTATATTTAACAATCTACAACGAAGTTAAAATGATATGCTCCCCAGCGAGTAGATAACCTGAAATAACAATAAATCCAGGCTACTCAAAAGGGAGTTTTTTAGTACACAGAAGAGAAGTATTAGCAATAAGAGAAGTTGGCCCCTGTCATAGACAGCGGCCAACAATAATAGTTTTTATTCTAGAGAACTTTAAGAATCTTGATCTCTAAGGATTTATCGGCACAATACCTGGGAAGAAATAGGCCTCAACCAAGACAATTACAATGATGGCCAATAAGAATATGATAGTATGTTTTATTGTAAAGCGTAACAGGTCCGATTCTTGGCCCACGAGACCGGTAGCCGCTGCCGCTACCGCAATTGATTGCGGTGATATCATTTTGCCGACTACTCCTCCGGAACTGTTGGCTGCCACAGTCAGAACCGGGTTGACCCCAATCTGTTCTGCAGTTACTTGTTGCAGTTTACCAAACAAGGCATTAGAAGAGGTATCGGAGCCTGTCAGGAAAACTCCAAGCCAGCCAAGTACCGGTGACAAGACCGTGAATAATGAACCTGTTGATGCGAATAAGAGACCTAATGTATAAGAAAGCCCTGAATAGTTGGCTAGATAAGCAAAGCCGATAACAATGGCAATGGTCAAAAGCGAGTATTTGAGTTGATTTAGGGTATTGACGAACACTTTTACTGCTCTGCCTGGAGAAACTCCAAGAATGAAACTGCTTATGATCCCTGTAATCAAGATTGCCGTACCACCGGAACCAAAGAAATCCCACTTATAGTAAGCAGCATAAACTTCGGGACTGTCTACAATAGGAACTCCTTTGTAAACTATTCCGTCCAATCCTGGCCAACTGGCAATATTGACGAATAATCCAATATCTGCTACCCACGCTTTAAAGGCAGGAAGGCCCCAGATAGAAACCATTATTGTTAGAAGAACGAAAGGAAACCAACCACGGATAGTCTCTTGAATTGTGAACTTTTTAGTCACTAAGGTGACCTTCTCATCAGCGAAATGCCATGTATTTTTTGGCTTCCAAAATTTTAAAAGAATTGCAGTTGCCGCTAATGAGACAAGCGAAGAAATGATATCCGGCAGGTAAGCACCAAGGTAGTTTGAAGAAAGGTATTGCGCAAAGGCAAAAGAAAAACCGGATACCAAAATAGCTGGCATGACTTCTTTGGCTCCTTGCCAACCTGACATTAATACCACTAAATATAATGGGATCAATACGGATAAAAAAGGCAACTGGCGTCCAATTGCTTGAGCAATAACGAAATCGCTCATTTCTGTGACTGATCCGGCAGCAATAATCGGAGCACCTATAGCACCGAAAGCAACAGGTGCAGTATTAGCAATCAAGCATATACCAGCAGCATACAATGGTTTAAATCCAAGACCAATCAATATTGCTGCCGTAATGGCAACCGGAGCACCAAAACCTGCTGCTCCTTCCAAAAAAGCACCAAAAGAAAAAGCAACAAGCAGAGCTTGAATTCGACGGTCATCAGTAAGTGTGGAAATGGAGCTTTTTATAGCATCAAAATAACCTGATTCAACAGTTAAGTTATACAGAAATACAGCAGTAAGTACAATCCAGGCAATCGGAAACAATCCATTAATAATCCCCAAACCAGCGGCGGATAGCGCAGCTGCAATAGGCATTTTATAGACAATTACAGTTATTACAAATGTTATAAGTAAGGTATAAAAACCAGCAATATGAGCCTTCATTTTTTTTACTGCCAAAGCCCATAACAGGAAAATGATCGGAATTGCGACGACAACTGATGTTAAAACTAAGCTGTCACCGAGAGCAAAATAATTGTGAACCCATTGCATTATACTAACATCACCTTTCACCCATGTTTTCCTTTGTTTTCCTTTGTTTTCCTTTGTTTTCCTCTGTTTTCCTTTGTTTTCCTTTGTTTTCCTTTGTTTTCCTCTGTTTTCCTATGTTTTTTGTATTTCTTATTTGTCATTGAGAGTGTTTTCTTTTATTAAACAAATATAATTCTTCAATATGGTTAATCATATTGTATGCTGATATGATGGCCATACCAATTACTATGCCTCCTCCCTAAGATTTAGTTTTACCTTAAAAGATAACGGTTTTTCAATTTTTTAGGCGATCTTTGTCATACTTAAATTGATAGAATTTAAAAAATTAATCGAATAATGTCGATAGTCTAAACCACTCGATTATTTTAATCTTTGTGAATAGACTGAAAATTTAGTGAAAAACCGTCATTACAAAAACTATTATAGCCCTATGGTAGTTGGTGTCAATAATTCAAATAATAGTCCAAAATTTCTACATATTTCTTAATTTTTTTATTTTGTTTATATTACGATTTTTCAAATATATTAAAATATACACATAATTAATTAGACTCTGTCATTTGACAGAGTCCGGTCTAAAGCTCTCTATTTTTATTAAAGACTATTTTTATAACATGAAACGATCCATCATCTTTTAATTTTATTGGAAAATCCTTTTGCTCAATATTATCTACAACTATAATCTGCTCAGAAGGAGCAATAGAGTTAAATTCAACAAAAATATTGTATTCTGTTGAACCAAATATGAACTTAATTTGATATTTAGGCCAATTAGAAGGAACACATGGAGTTATAACTAATTCGTCGCCATATATATTAAAGCCAAGAATGCCTTCTAAAGCCACTTGATACATCCATCCCGCTGCGCCTGTATACCAAGTCCATCCTCCCCTTCCGACATTCGGAAATACTGAATAAATATCAGCGGCCATAACATATGGTTCAACCTTATATTTATGGACTTCTATATTCGTGCGGGCATGGTTTATCGGATTAAGCATGTTAAATAACTCAACGGCTTTATCTCCGTCTTTAAGTTTCGTTAATGCTAGGACAGCCCAAATAGCCGCATGAGTGTACTGCCCTCCATTTTCCCTAACGCCCGGCGTATAACTTTTGATATATCCTGGGTTCTTTTCTGTCTTATTAAAAGGCGGTGTAAATAATTTAAGAATCGATTCTTCCCTGTCCCATAAATATCTTTCCAGAGCTAACATTGCATCGGATACTCTACTAATTTTACCAAATCCTGATATGGCAGCCCAGGATTGTGCTATTGAGTCAATTTGACATTCTGAATTCTCTATTGAACCCAAAGGAGTACCATCATCATAATAAGCCCTACGATACCAAGAGCCATCCCAGGCGTGTTTTTCTATATTTTCAGTTAACTGTTGTATTATTCCTTCATATTTCTGAACCCTCTCAAAATCTCCTCTTTTCTTGCAGATAGGAATAAAATCTTTCAGAGTTGTCAGCAGAAACCAACCTAGCCATACACTTTCCCCTTTGCCTTCTCTACCGACTGCACTAAAACCATCGTTCCAGTCTCCTGTACCAATAAGCGGTAGCCCATGCTGTCCAAACCTTATGCTGCGATCAATCGCGCGAACACAGTGCTCATAAACCGTAGCTGTACAGCTACTTACTTTTGGTATAGCATATCTTTCATCTTCATCCGGTTTAAGCAATTCCTGTTCTAAGAACGGTGTTTTTTCTTCTAGAATGCTATAATCATCTGTATGCCTAATATAGTCAGCAGTTACAAATGGCAACCACAACAAGTCATCAGAAAATTTAGTCCGAATCCCTTTACCTGTTTCTGGATGCCACCAATGTTGGACATCTCCTTCAGGAAACTGCCTGGAACTGTGTAACACAATTTGTTTTTTTGTTATTTCCGGTCTAACAACAGCCAAAGCCATCACATCTTGCAATTGGTCACGGTAACCATAAGCTCCACCAGATTGATAAAAAGCCGATCGAGCCCAGATTCTACAAACTATTGTTTGATAAAGCAACCAACGATTGAATAATAGATCAAAACTCCTCTCCGGTGTCTGGACCGTAATTGTTGTCAACAAATTGTCCCAAAAATTGATTACTTCTTGGAAGAAGCCCTCAATAATTGATGTTTGCTTTTTGAATGCATTTAAAACATTGACAGCGGCCTCTTTGTTTTCGGCGTCTCCAATTATGAAATAAATATTTTTTTCTTCACCGGACTGCAAATCTATTTCGATTTGAATCGCGGTACATGGATCATAAATGTTATTAATATTATCGTTTAATTTATCCAATTGCAATCCCATCGGTTTAGCAAGAGTATTGTTTAACCCAATGAAATTGAGTCTATCGGCAGTGAAAGATTTAAATTCACCGCCAACAGCAGTTAAAAAAGCCACTCTGCCTTTAAACTCTTCTTGGTATGTGTTTCGACAGAAAATAATATCTTCTTGCTTTTCCATGAAAAGGTACGGTGCACTTGTATCTCTACTAACTCCTAATACCCATTCTATATAATAATAAGCATAAATCTTTCTGGGTAAATTTTTTAAATTTTTTAGCTTTAATTTAACTATTTTCATGTTCTGTTTTAAAGGTACAAAAATCGTAGTTTCTTGGTACAAAGCATTACTTAAATGCTCAAATATTGAATAGCCTTGACCATGTCTAATAATATATGGGTTTTTATCTCTTATAGGTTGCGGCATGGGTGACCAAGATTTCTCGGTACTTTCCTCTTTAAGATAAATCGCTTCTCCGCTTGTATCCAATAATGGATCGTTTGACCATGGAGATAATTTATACTCTCTACTGTTCTGAGCCCATGAAAAACTGGAACCTGCTTCGCTAATTATAGTACCGAAACTTTGATTGGCAATAACATTGACCCAAGGTAGAGGAGTATTTTTTTCTTTCTCAAGGATTATCACATACTCTTTGCCGTCTTTATAAAAACCCCCATAGCCATTATAAAACTCCAGTTTATCTTTTATTTTTAAGTCAAGTCCACTTGTTTCTTCTTTGTCGTTTATTGCATTATTTTTCGGGTAAACAGGTTCTGGTGATTTTTGGTAATTATTAATTTTAAATTGATTATTAAACAGCTCCTTCTGATTGGGAATAACCTTTTCCGCGGAACGGATGTATTTATAGATTTGATTATAAAGAGAACCATTCTCTGCTGAGAAAATCAGCCTTGCTACAGTATGCAGTAGAATCAATACTTCCTGGGAGAGTTGGTCGCTTTTCAACAGAAAAACACCACCAGGCTTGTTAACCAGCCTTCGAGCATGGCTAAAGCCTATCTTTTCTTGAATCAATTCATGTATAGTTTGAAAGTAGCCTGTTTTATCCTCGTTAAGAATAACCAGGTCAACAAATAAGCCTTTTATTTTCCAGTACTCATGGATCCTTAATATTTGTTCGATATACTTAATTTGACTGCTGTCCTGAATTTTGAACAATACAATAGGCAAATCACCAGAAAGGCCAAATGCCCAAAGGGAAGACTGCCCTTTTTTATTAAGTTTAAGGGTTTTATACTTTTTCTCAGAGTTTGGATATACAATTTGGCCCGCTAAGCTGGATAGAATATTAGCCTCAGTAAAAGATAAGTTAAGGTTTGTCAATTCCATAAGGTTTTGAGACCACGAAAGCTCTTTAGCCTGACTTAATGTCTGACTATTACGGTATTTCTCGGCAAGTCGAAGTACGGTTTGCTTACTATTCCCTAAACCGGTAAGGAAATAGACAGTAACTGTGTTGCCAGGTTTTACTCTTACTGTACAACGAAGACTTAATATCGGATCTAGCACAGCACCAATTGAATTGGATAAAGGTTGATTTAAATCCATAGCTTTAGGACTGCTGAGATCTCTTCCCCTACCAACAAATTTTACCCTGTCTGTTTCGTATTCAGGTTCACCTAATAGCTCTCCTTCTGTAAAAAACGTGTGCATAACATAAAATTCTGTTTCATCCTGGTGCCTGGGTTTTCGATATGCAATCAGCGTCCCATTTTCATATGTGGTCTGGATAAATAGTTTACTAAATGCCGGATGAGCAATATCGGCTTTTAATTTGTCTAAAACTACTTCGGAATAAGTTGTTAACTGTATATCTCTCGTATATTGACTTTCATTTGTAATAGAAATCTTCCTAACCTCAACAGGATCTTCAGGGGTTACAAAAATTTCGGTCTGAGTAATAATATTTCCATCTTTGCGCCTAAATTTTATACTATTGGGGAAACAAGTAACTTTATAGCCGTCTCCCGTCTGGTTAACCGGTTTATAAGTGGCAGACCAAACATTTCCGGAATTAAGATTTTGGACATATATATAACTCCCAAACATGTCAACCGTCGGATCTTCCCGCCAACGTGTGACAAACAGATCGTTATATTTGCTGTAGCCGGATCCAGAAAGTGTAATCATAACAGAATATTCTCTATTGGATATAAAGCTAGTACGCGGCACCCTGGTATGAGGGCTAAAATAATGAACCGGTTGTTCTACTTTTTTCTTAGAAATTGCCAGTATTTTTTCTTCACTAATCTGTTCAATATTGGGGTTAAAAGTATATTCTTTAAGCGGAACCTGTTCTTGCAATAAAAGTTCAACAGATTTTATTATAGGTTCTTGATGAAACCTTTTTTGAATTATATTATTCAGCAAAGCATTGGCTAAGGAGATAAAACTCATCCCTTGGTGATGAGCCATATAGCTTTTAACAACCCGAAAACTTTCGTTATATGGGACACGGGATTTGGTATAATCTATTGCTTCGTAAGGCCCATATAAACCAATAAATTCTTTATTTTTCATATGTTTGATATTGTCCATGCTTGATTTAAAATCTACCGTCAAAGCCATAAAGGTGGAATAAGGAGAAATAACCACATCTTTGGCCAATCCCCTTTTTAAACCTAACCCCGGTACTCCAAAAGCCTTATATTGGTAATTGGATTGAACATCGAATGAGAAAAAGCCCGATTCGGATATGCCCCACGGCATTTCTTTTGAATCAACATAGGATTGTTGTATTTTAACAACGGATCTATAAGTTTCATTTAAAAGTGTACCTCTATAATTTTTAAATAAAATTACAGGCATAAGAAATTCAAACATAGTGCCACTCCAGGAAACCAGACTTCTATAGCCGTTAATTCTGGTAAGAGGGCGAGACATTTTAAACCAATGCTCTTCAGGAACATCGCCTTTGGCAATAGCAAATAGACTTGTTTGCCTTGCTTCTGAGGCCAACAAATCATAATAGGATTTATCCAATTTTTTTTCAGATAGATTATAGCCAATGGAAAAAAGTTTTTTCTGTTTGTCATACAAGAATTTGAAATCCATTCCAAAGGCTATATTTCCCAGCTCTTTTTGTAATCTATTTATCCAAATACTACATATAACAGTATTTTTTAACGCTCTTTTTACAAGTCTGAATTCTTTAGTATGTGGCTTGTCATAGTTTCCAAGGAATTTAACATATTCATAAATCAAATCCTTTAAAGACAAGGCTGATGGATTTATCAAATTGTCCGGCAAGGTGGGAACATTGTCAACATAGACTATATAAGGATAATATGTTCGAATTACTTTTTGAAAATCATTTAACATTCTTTTAAGCATTACAACCCAAAATTGCTCATTATAAGGTTCAAAAATCTTATCTCTTTTTTCCTCAACATTATCTTCAAAATGGCTGAATTTTATCAACCACTTAGTTGCAAAATCGTAGCAGTTTTTAAGCTCAAAACTATTCTCTAATTTTCTGAGCTCAATATCAAACTCTATGAAAAGATTCTTTAATTCTTCTGTTTTTTCTTTAATTAAGTTACGGGTATCCCTAATACCTTCAAGAATGTTTTTTTCAATCAAAGGCTTTCTCATGAACTCTTTAAGGCCGTTTTTCAAAGCTATTAAATAGGTTGCAAAATTTCCGTTATCTACTGTTGAGATATATATTGGATATAAAGGTTTAAGCGTATCAGTAGTGTACCAATTATAAATATGGCCCTTCCATTTAGGAAGCTTTTTTATTGTCTTAAGAGTCTTCCTAATCCTTTCTAGTGAGCATTTTTTGGTTATATAACCAAAATCTTCAGCAACCAGATTTGCAAGTAGAGCGAGACCAATATTAGTCGGGGAAGTTCGTGGAGCCACTCCTTTATAAGGCTCAAATTGAACGTTATCAGGTGGAAGGAAATTGTTTTGTTCGTTAACAAAAAGCTCAAAAAAAGCCCATATCTGCCTTGATATCTTTTTCAGTTCAATCCTATCACTTGCGGAAATATTATCTATTTCCTCTGTATACGGTAAGCTTAATTTATATGCTATATAAGGTGAGCTTAACCATGTTATTGTTAAAAGACCTAATAAAATTCCGGTATATATACTTACGAAGTATAATCCGTAAAGGAATACAAGAATAATCACAATACCAGGACTCATATAAAAGTAGAAATTTTTAAGAGTGCATTTAATATTTAACTCAGAATCTGCAGCAGTCTCCCATTCCAATAATTTCTTTTTGGTAACAATTTGTCTCCATAGGCTTCTGAAAATAGCGTCCGCTTGAGTCGCTGCTAAGTGTGGCAATACGGCCAGGGTAAAAAATATCTGGGCAGAGGCAACTTTTATTTCATATTTCAATATCCTTAATGTTAGTGTGCGATTAATAATGCCATTGACAATATTTAATAGTAACGGAGTACCAAGGCTAAATAGTACTAATCCTATTAATAATCCAAAGATATCATGATAAAATGTAAAGGCTAAAAAAAGTAACAATAACTGAGCTGGAGTTTCTAAACTCCTTCTAAGATTGTCCATTATCTTCCAACGTGATATTAAAGATATTCCGGGATAAAGAATATATCGAGCTATTTGCCAATCCCCTCTAATCCAGCGATGAATACGTTTTACATAGGAAATATATTTAGTCGGATACCCATCGAAAAATTCAATATCCGTAGCAAGTGCAGTTTTTGTAAATATCCCTTCTATTAAGTCATGACTTAATATGGTATTTTCAGGAAATCTGTTTTTTGTTATTTTATGGAATATGTTTAGATCATAGATACCTTTACCCGTAAATATACCTTCTCCAAACAAATCCTGATATATATCGGAAATGGCACAGGTATAAGGGTCGATTCCTGCTCTGGCGGAAAAAAGGGTGGCAAAGGGTGTAGAAAAGGCACTGGAAGCTGTTATGCTGATTCTAGGTTGAATAATTCCATACCCTTCTAATACTTTATTATTTTCTTTATTAATTTTGGCCTTTTGCATAGGATGGGCTATGGTTCCGATTAATTTAACCGCGCTACCTCTAGGAAGAATTGTATCAGCATCAAGGGTAATAACATACTTAACCCCTTGAAGTAATTTTAGGTTGCCAGTTTTTATAATGTAACTGGTTTCTCCGTCATTAAGCAATAGACTATTAAATTCTAAAAGTTTTCCTCTTTTTCTTTCCCATCCCATCCAGACTTTTTCTTTTTCGTTCCATTTTCTGGCTCTATGAAAATAGAAGAATCTATCTCCATATTTTCGGTTAAGTTTTTGTATTGCTGTGATACCGGCTTTTATTATTTTACTATCATCAGGCATTTTTTCTTTGGGCGCGTCCTTAAAATCCCCCAGGATGGCAAAATATAAATTGGATTCTGGATTGCATAGATAATGTACTTCTAATTGATTTATTTGTTCTATAACTTTTTGGGAATCATTAAAAATCACGGGAACCACTACAACGGTTTTGCATTCCTCAGGTATTCCATTGCTAAAATCAAGCTTCGGCAAAAAGGTCGCCGGTAATATATTCAAAAATAATTTATTAATAACACATACTGCTATACCGTTTAATAACAATAACATGAACGGTAAAGCTATAAAAACAAAAGAGATATAATTATCGGGTATCAATCGATAAGCCATTGTACCCAAACCAATGAGCGGTAATAAAGTTGCGAGCATAACTGAACCCAAATAGGCTAAAGTAGGTCTATTTTTATAAAAAAGTAGTAGCTCGTGGCAAGATTTTCGAACCTTGCCCCAGTTATTAACAAGTTCTTTTTCTAATTGAATTCTACCTTTACCTAACAAATAGTACCCAACATGATTTAAGGGCGATTCTGTAGCCTTTAGCGCCATTTTTTCTAATGTTTTAGCAACAGTTAATTCAGAAACCTTATATTTCTCAGCTATAGCTTCTATTTCATGTCGATACTTGTCTCTTGATTCAAAATCCATTCTTCTAAAAACATCCGCCGGGTCATTATTTAAAATCTGTTGAACCAAGCTTACCCCTTCGAAAAACTCAGCCCAGTTTTCAGAATTAATCATTTTTATGGCGGCTAAAATATTTCCCATTATTACGCCATTGGAGGTCAAGTAATAGTTTTGATTACTAATTACTTTCTCCACACTCATGTTTTGTTTTTCCGCAATATTATCAAGCCAGTTGAGTAATAGTTTAGCATCTGGGCCATACTCTTTTAAACGTTTAGCAACTTTTTCAATAAAAACGGGCGAAAAAGTTTGGCTTACATCTAGATCAGATTTAGAGATCGATTCAATATCTCCGGCTTTTTGTCCTAAGACAGAATTCAGCCAATCTTCGGCAAATCTTCTTTCTCTTTGAATATAAATTATTCTCTCAACCTGATGATAAATATTCTCCAACATTATTATTTTTAAGAAAACGGGAATAGCCCAGATTTCCGCAGAAGACAAAGGAGCCTCTTTTTGATACTCTTCGATATATTCTCTTAATTGTCTAAAGTCCACTACATTATCGGAAAGTTTCATATATTCGGAAATAATAACATATATTCTTGCTTGATCTGCATAATCCCCACTTGCTAAGTATAATAGTTTAGATTCAAATTTTCCTGATAAATCCTTTGTAATATCATTAATTAAATCATTTATAATATAAAAGTTATCCAAATACCATTCAGCTGCAGGGATTATATCTTCAGTTTTATAGTAATACTCGTTTATCTCGGTGTATGAACCTTTAATATATGAACCCATCTCTTTTATTGAAGGTAAAAGACTTTTGCCTTTATTTTTAAGGCCTAACCAGTTATGAAGTTGGGCTAATTCCCTAGCATGGATTTGAGGATCAAAATTATCTTCTTTTCCGTTTATTTTTACCCTGAAAGTATTGGTGCTCATAACTCAACCCCATATTATCTTATTCTCTTACTAATTATGTCCAGTTACTGGCGCATAATGCGTAAAAAAGGCTAAAATAGGCAAAAATAAAACACCCTATTTGTATAGGATGTTTCATTTTTGTATTATTATGCAAATTACCTCTTAAACTTTAATTCAAATTTTTCCATATCCATCAAGACAGATCTTGGTCTATTCCCTTCACACTTACTGATTACCCCTTCTTGTTCCAACATATTAATTAACTTTGTTACTGTTGAATAGCCAATTCTTAATCGTCTTTGCAAAAATGACGGTGAAACGAAATTATGAAGAATAATTAATTCTCCTGCCTGTCGAAAGAGCTCAGTTAGCTCTTCTTCCCCATCTTCTGCTCGTTTCTCTGTATGTTCATAATCAACTGTCTTTATCGTAAATGAACTATTGACGTAATCTGGACTTTCCCGATCCTTTATTTCTTGATTAAATCGCTCTGCTTTTAAAAAGCTTTGGTTTTGAATTGAATTCAATTGATTTTTTCTTTTTTCGGGTAATACTCTGTAATTCCCCAAATGATTATCGTTAGCAGCACGTTTTT
>Ga0134094_1002968_pt1 | contig 13326 bp, 8 predicted proteins | sample 5_1taG_FD_94458 | JGI IMG/M metagenome (GOLD analysis project Ga0134094, IMG submission 94458) | Switchgrass degrading microbial communities from high solid loading bioreactors in New Hampshire, USA - 5_19_20_110_A1 metaG | ecosystem: Engineered > Bioreactor > Semi-continuous > Anaerobic >... | reverse complement strand
TTATTTATTAAAGGTTTACAAATCGAGTGGTATTCTGTTATTAATTTTTGCTGTCGCGCTCCGCTCGGAGCGCGTGGATTGAAATCGATAACATTTTGCTAACAACGCAAAAATATTTGGTCGCGCTCCGCTCGGAGCGCGTGGATTGAAATAATGCGGCCCATGCCGCCTGCGCGAAAAAGTAACGTCGCGCTCCGCTCGGAGCGCGTGGATTGAAATAAGAAGCGCGGGCAAGGTTGTCCCGTTATCTTTGAGTCGCGCTCCGCTCGGAGCGCGTGGATTGAAATTCGCCTATAAATGGGAAAAGGACGGTAGCGGACGAAGTCGCGCTCCGCTCGGAGCGCGTGGATTGAAATGGCTTTGACTTCGTAGGGTGCGAAATAGACCCCGGTCGCGCTCCGCTCGGAGCGCGTGGATTGAAATAACTACTACCATAGTAATAGACCAACCAAGCACAAGTCGCGCTCCGCTCGGAGCGCGTGGATTGAAATGGTATCATTATGGGGATAGTTCTTGTTGATGTTGTCGCGCTCCGCTCGGAGCGCGTGGATTGAAATAGGGCTGAAAAAGAAGCGGAAGAAAAGGCCCGCGGTCGCGCTCCGCTCGGAGCGCGTGGATTGAAATAAGAAGGACTACGGGATTGAATTAAGGTGAGATGGAAGTCGCGCTCCGCTCGGAGCGCGTGGATTGAAATTGGCTGGTATCCCCAGCCTACGGTACTCCTCTAGTCGCGCTCCGCTCGGAGCGCGTGGATTGAAATCTTGAGCTCCTTGCCGAAAAAGAAAACCGAAGCCGTCGCGCTCCGCTCGGAGCGCGTGGATTGAAATAATCGGATATTTCGCTGTCGTTATTTTGCCCTTGTCGCGCTCCGCTCGGAGCGCGTGGATTGAAATACTTTTATTATATATCGTTATACATCGGTTGTCGTCGCGCTCCGCTCGGAGCGCGTGGATTGAAATATACCCTGATTTATAAGTCGGAGGAAAGCTTATTGGTCGCGCTCCGCTCGGAGCGCGTGGATTGAAATATTGAAATCGCCCACTAAGCCCACCTGACGAGTCCGTCGCGCTCCGCTCGGAGCGCGTGGATTGAAATCAAGACGCAGGGCTCACATCGGACGAATACATCATGTCGCGCTCCGCTCGGAGCGCGTGGATTGAAATTTGATGAGCTGGCCGACATGCTCGGCTTTGAGTACGTCGCGCTCCGCTCGGAGCGCGTGGATTGAAATCCTGCTTGCCTGGCAGGTGCGGTACAACATAACGTCGCGCTCCGCTCGGAGCGCGTGGATTGAAATGTTCCGGTCCCGATGACACCGCTCGGAGAGTACGGTCGCGCTCCGCTCGGAGCGCGTGGATTGAAATCGCGCGGGTCTGCAACTGGCGATTGTCAAAGAGGTCGCGCTCCGCTCGGAGCGCGTGGATTGAAATCTTTCTCCGTATTGTTTTTGTGGTTTCCCACTACGGTCGCGCTCCGCTCGGAGCGCGTGGATTGAAATCTTCCAGCGGTGCGAGAAGTTCAAAAGTTGGTTCAGCGTCGCGCTCCGCTCGGAGCGCGTGGATTGAAATTTGCTTTCATACCAAATCCCGAAAACTTGCCGTATGGTCGCGCTCCGCTCGGAGCGCGTGGATTGAAATGGACTTGAATCTACGCCAGAAGAATATGTTGCGAAAGTCGCGCTCCGCTCGGAGCGCGTGGATTGAAATACCTCTACCTTGTTTGCCGGGCTGAACAACATGCGTCGCGCTCCGCTCGGAGCGCGTGGATTGAAATCGCTATGGTGTCAACATCAAACCAAAAGAAGTCAGTCGCGCTCCGCTCGGAGCGCGTGGATTGAAATATGTAGACGCGGTCGTAATGCGTTAGGCCATTCGTCGCGCTCCGCTCGGAGCGCGTGGATTGAAATGTTTGCAACCTGGTCCTGTCGTGACGGTGCCTGGAGTGTCGCGCTCCGCTCGGAGCGCGTGGATTGAAATACGGCTTCGGTACAAAACACCCTGGCCTCTGACAGTCGCGCTCCGCTCGGAGCGCGTGGATTGAAATGATGACCGCGAATCATTCCTCGTCGGCAAGGACTCGGACGTCGCGCTCCGCTCGGAGCGCGTGGATTGAAATCCGCTAAATACTCCGCCTTAATTAGTGCGGCTTGGTCGCGCTCCGCTCGGAGCGCGTGGATTGAAATTTGAATTACAACTGAACGTTCAATCAATACAGGTTCCCGTCGCGCTCCGCTCGGAGCGCGTGGATTGAAATGTTCAAAGGCCCGCAGTTTGAGAGTGGCGACGATAGTCGCGCTCCGCTCGGAGCGCGTGGATTGAAATATCAACGGAGCGGCGGCCACAAAGACAAAGCAAGAGGTCGCGCTCCGCTCGGAGCGCGTGGATTGAAATCGTGATTGCCACCAGCCGCCGCACCGCCCGAAGAGTCGCGCTCCGCTCGGAGCGCGTGGATTGAAATCACCTGCCCATAGACGGCGCGCGCAAATTTCTTCAGTCGCGCTCCGCTCGGAGCGCGTGGATTGAAATCAGCGCTGGGCGGACAGCTTTGACAAGGTAAACCGCAGTCGCGCTCCGCTCGGAGCGCGTGGATTGAAATCACAAGTTTGTGCCGGAAGCCTTCGGCTGCTGGGAAGTCGCGCTCCGCTCGGAGCGCGTGGATTGAAATCCTTCAACCGCAAAGATCCAGAACCTGAAACCAAGTCGCGCTCCGCTCGGAGCGCGTGGATTGAAATCGCCCGGGGCACACTCCATTGGGCTGTACTACGACGTCGCGCTCCGCTCGGAGCGCGTGGATTGAAATCGACGGGCGTTGACATTTTGACCGGATTTCCTGAGTCGCGCTCCGCTCGGAGCGCGTGGATTGAAATCGGGGCGAAACGCCCGGCCACGTATGGCCCGGCGGTCGCGCTCCGCTCGGAGCGCGTGGATTGAAATTCCTATGGGCGGCTACTACGACCGCCCATAGGAGTCGCGCTCCGCTCGGAGCGCGTGGATTGAAATTTCCCGCTTCTTTTTCTCAATATAATCATCGTATGCGTCGCGCTCCGCTCGGAGCGCGTGGATTGAAATTGAATTCTCCTTGTCCTAGTCTTAGCATCACCATGTCGCGCTCCGCTCGGAGCGCGTGGATTGAAATATGGTCATAATAATAATGTTGCGACTTGCTCAGAGTCGCGCTCCGCTCGGAGCGCGTGGATTGAAATGTGAACGGAAGAAAGAGTTTGCAACAACCTGTAGTCGCGCTCCGCTCGGAGCGCGTGGATTGAAATCGCATTTCTTACACATAACACATCCCATAGGCTGTCGCGCTCCGCTCGGAGCGCGTGGATTGAAATGACGCCGCCGAGAAGGTAGCTTTTGAACGCTTTCCGTCGCGCTCCGCTCGGAGCGCGTGGATTGAAATGGCGTCGTGGGGAAGCCACAAAAACAACCGTTGCTGAAAAGTCGCGCTCCGCTCGGAGCGCGTGGATTGAAATTCCGCCATATTAATGCAAATCCTGTAGTCCTTGAGGGTCGCGCTCCGCTCGGAGCGCGTGGATTGAAATCCGCGGCGCTGGTCGCCGCTAGGAGGCACAAACAGTCGCGCTCCGCTCGGAGCGCGTGGATTGAAATACCTCAGAATGGGGGATCATCATCCGAATCTAAAGTCGCGCTCCGCTCGGAGCGCGTGGATTGAAATGGCTTTTTATTTTGCCCCTAGAACCGTATCAATAGTCGCGCTCCGCTCGGAGCGCGTGGATTGAAATGGCTTTGAGTACCAGCCGGTGGAGAAGATGTCCGGGTCGCGCTCCGCTCGGAGCGCGTGGATTGAAATGACCCAAATATCTTAGCTTGCCGAGAACACCTTGGTCGCGCTCCGCTCGGAGCGCGTGGATTGAAATAAATGAGCTATACCCGCAATACATTCCAACCAAGTCGCGCTCCGCTCGGAGCGCGTGGATTGAAATATTACGGAAGCGTTCCAATAGTCAAAAGACAGCAACGTCGCGCTCCGCTCGGAGCGCGTGGATTGAAATTTCGGGGGAAGAGAATTTGGGGGCAGGACCGGGCTGTCGCGCTCCGCTCGGAGCGCGTGGATTGAAATACGGCCACAGGTCCGGCATTGAAAACAGTACCGGGTCGCGCTCCGCTCGGAGCGCGTGGATTGAAATTCCAACAATTATGTGATCCATAATTTCTATTCCCAGTCGCGCTCCGCTCGGAGCGCGTGGATTGAAATCTTGTCCCACATTTTGCATTACCATTTTTCCCATGTCGCGCTCCGCTCGGAGCGCGTGGATTGAAATATAACCCCGCGCGCCGGCGGTTCGGACCACGCGGTCGCGCTCCGCTCGGAGCGCGTGGATTGAAATAAACAGCCCATAAAGGATGCGGATTACTACTCAAGTCGCGCTCCGCTCGGAGCGCGTGGATTGAAATAGGAACCCTTGCGGACGCCTGGGGAGCGCTGGAGTCGCGCTCCGCTCGGAGCGCGTGGATTGAAATGTTTCCGCCAAAGGAGCAGCGACAGATAAGGCCCCGTCGCGCTCCGCTCGGAGCGCGTGGATTGAAATTACTTGATATGATACCGTTTGCGTAATTTGCAAGGTCGCGCTCCGCTCGGAGCGCGTGGATTGAAATACTCTGCGGGGCTTCCATCACCGCCCGCGGGCCCCGTCGCGCTCCGCTCGGAGCGCGTGGATTGAAATTTATTTTAGCAGCAAGCTATGGCATGGCAAAAACGCTGGTCGCGCACCGCTCGGAGCGCGTGGATTGAAATTTGTCGTTTGACACGCCGAGGACAAAAGATAAAGTCGCGCTCCGCTCGGAGCGCGTGGATTGAAATAAACCGTCAGAATGTTCAAAATCAAGGAGGTATCGTGTCGCGCTCCGCTCGGAGCGCGTGGATTGAAATGCCACAGCGCTCGGGATTGAGCTGTAGCAAAAAGCCAGTCGCGCTCCGCTCGGAGCGCGTGGATTGAAATACAATGCAAAAAAATTAGAAGAAAAAGAATGGGAAAGTCGCGCTCCGCTCGGAGCGCGTGGATTGAAATTATGCCAACCGCCGGCTATTCGCCGGCTCTGGCAGTCGCGCTCCGCTCGGAGCGCGTGGATTGAAATCTATGGGCGGGCAACTACGACCCGCCCATAGGAGGTCGCGCTCCGCTCGGAGCGCGTGGATTGAAATATTAATGGGAAAGAAACGGATGAAGAAAAGGAAGATGGTCGCGCTCCGCTCGGAGCGCGTGGATTGAAATGCCGTATTTGCCATCTGGATTGTTGGCCCACTCGGTCGTCGCGCTCCGCTCGGAGCGCGTGGATTGAAATACCATTACCACGGGCAAAGAATGGGCAGTAAAAGTCGCGCTCCGCTCGGAGCGCGTGGATTGAAATTACCTCCAGTCGCTTGCCGCACATCGGGCAGAATTGTCGCGCTCCGCTCGGAGCGCGTGGATTGAAATCAGTACCGACTCGTGTCCTCGCTGGATGATGTTGTCGCGCTCCGCTCGGAGCGCGTGGATTGAAATGCCACGCTCACGCCGACAGCCACAAACGCCGAGGAGTACGGTCGCGCTCCGCTCGGAGCGCGTGGATTGAAATCAGGTTGACCATCAGTAATTGGAATATCAAATATGTCGCGCTCCGCTCGGAGCGCGTGGATTGAAATAGGGTTACAGGTTGCCCCAATGGAACGGCCATTGTTGTCGCGCTCCGCTCGGAGCGCGTGGATTGAAATAGATCGGTTTTTTCGATCGGGACAAACGCGCCGGTCGCGCTCCGCTCGGAGCGCGTGGATTGAAATCAATAGCTATATCGCCTTCTTTTACCCATTCATTGTCGCGCTCCGCTCGGAGCGCGTGGATTGAAATTTACGGAAGGGCTCATTAACGCCCTCCCGCGCCTTGTTGCGCTCCGCACGGAGTGCGTGGATTGAAATGGCAATCATGTCGAGGCAGTCGCAAACAGTGCCCTGTCGCGCTCCGCACGGAGCGCGAAAAATGTGAGGCCGGCTTTTCAAGCTGGCCTCGCTATTATTTGCAGGACGGCCGCAGGATGCAGGTACTATCAATTCTGAGACGCGCGCCAAAAAATGCGCAAAAAGCTCCCGCTATAGCGGGAGCTTTGCTTTATCTCAGGCTGGTTTAATCTTCAGTCATGTCCGGCGTGCGGCCTGAACGCGGCAAAAGCCGCAAAGCCTCCGCCGCCGGGATGTCATCGCGCTTCCGGCGCGAGGGCTTTGCGCAGCGCGGCGATCATCGCCTCGTTTTCCGCGTGGGTGCGCACGGCGACGCGGTAGTACCCCGCCCCGAGGCCGACGTAGTTGCCGCAGTCACGGATGAGCACGCCTTCACGGCGCATCCGCGCGGCAAGGTCCGTCACATGGCTTTTGAAAAAGATATAGTTGGCCTCGCCGTAAGGGGCCGTCATGCCCGCCTCTTTGAGCGCCCCGATGAGATAGGCGCGCTCCTCCCTGATGAGCGCGCGGGCGCGCTGGACGTACTGAGTTTCCTTCAGCGCCGCGATGCCCGCCGCCTGCGCGAGGGACGAGACGGCCCACGGCTGCCCGGCGGCGCGCAGCTTTTCAAGCAGGGCGGCGTTCGAGGACAGGCAGTAGCCGAGCCGCACGCCCGCCATGCCGTACAGCTTCGTAAACGCGTCGAGAATGAGCAGGTTGGGGCTGTCCTTCAGGCGGTTTTTCAGCGAGTGGGCCGCGGGGTCGTCGAGAAAGCCGTTAAAGCACTCGTCGACGACGAGAAGGGTGCCGTGCGCGTCGCACGCGCGCAGGATTTCGTCCATCAGACGGGGACGCACCGTCTTCCCCGTGGGGTTGTTGGGGTTGCAGATAAACGCCACGTCCGCGCCGGATAGCGCCGCGAGGATATCCTCTTCGACCTCAAAGCCTGTCTCCGGGCGCAGGGGGTGGTGGATCACCTCGCAGCCGGCGGTCTTAAGCGCGAGGGCGTATTCGGCAAACGTCGGCGCCGTCACGACGGCGCGGCGCGGCTTGAGGGCCGCCGCCAGCCGGAAGATGATGTCCGCCGCGCCGTTTCCGCAGAGGATATACTCCGGCGGCAGGGAAAGGGAAGCGCCCAGCGCCTCCCGCAGGGCGCGGCAGAGCGGGTCGGGGTATGCGTCGGCGGAGCGCGCCGCGCGGGCAATCGCCTCGGCGACGCCCTCCGGGATGCCGAGGGGGTTGCAGTTTGCGGAGAAGTCGAGGGGCTTTCTCCCGTACTCGCGCACGAAGCCCTCAATGTCGCCGCCGTGAATCAAAGCCATACAATCGCTCCTTTTACGAGTATGCACGCTAACCAGAACAAAAGGGACGTCGCCACAAGCAGGCGGTTGCTGCGCAGGATGTCGTCCGGCCGGGCCGGACGCGTACCGTCTCCAATCGCCGGTTTTTCGACGAGGACGCCGCCGTAGTAGCTCGCGCCGCCGAGGGTGATGCCGAGGGCGCCGGCGCAGGCGGACTCCGTGTGCGCCGAGTTCGGGCTCTTGTGCTTTTTGCGGTCTCGTTTGAAAACGCGCCACGCGCCCTTCCCGTCCAGCCCCGTCAGGTACGCCGCGGCGACCATAATGAGCCCCCCGAGGCGCGCGGGGATGAAGTTGAGCACGTCGTCGAGCCGCGCGGCAACGCGCCCGAAATAGAGGTACCGCTCGTTTTTGTACCCGATCATGCTATCCATCGTGCTGGCGGCCTTGTAGAGCATCCCGAGCGGCGCGCCGCCGATTGCCAGATACAGGAGCGGGGCGACGGCGCCATCGCACGTGTTCTCCGCGACGGTCTCGACCGCCGCGCGCACGACGCCGGCCTCGTCCAGCGCGTCCGTGTCCCGCCCGACGATTTCGCCCACCGCCGCGCGCGCCGCGCCGATGTCGCGCGAAAGGGCGTCGTAGACCTTCAGGCTCGCCGTTTTCAGCGAGCGGACGGACAGGCACTGCCAGATAAGCACCGTCTCGACGGCAAAGCGCAGCCACGGGCTAACGAGCCCGGCAAGGCGCAGCGCGGCCGCGCCGGCAATGTATCCGACTGCGCATAAGATGACGACGAGCACGCCGCCGGCGATAAGCTCGCCCGTCTTTGTCTTTGGAAACGCGCGGCGCAGGGCGCGCTCGAGCAGCGCGATGAGCTTTCCGTATCCGAGGACGATGTGGGGCCAGCCGATGGGGTCCCCGATAATGAGGTCGAGGACGAAACCGGCCATGAGCGCGTAAAGGGACAGCATGGCATCCTCCTTCGTGCGTAGCAAAACACCCTCCCGCAGGTACGGAAGGGTGTGAAAAACAGGAAAAGCGCGAGGGCCAACCCGCTTTCACCGGTTTAAGTCCGCGGCGTTGTCGCAATCTCGCCGCGCCGTATTCCTGTTTGATTGCCGCCTTGCTATCGCGCGGCTTTAAGCCGCGGCGCGAAAAGCGGTTCTTCGGCGGCGTAAAGCGGTTCGCCGGCGGCGTAAAGCGCGTTCCCGCCCGATATACGGCGGAGAGCGGTAAGCGCCGCCTGAGCGGCGGAAAAGGTTATATGCCGGCGGGGTGGAGCCCCGCCGGCGCGTTTTCTTAGTAGCTCTTTTCCTCTTCGAGGTTGCCGCCGCACTGCTCGCGGAGGTCGTCCCACGTGTAGTAGACGCCTTTTTCGTGGAGCTCTTTGAGCTGCTCGTCCGTGTAGCCGAGCTCTCTGATAATCTCCTCGCTGTGCTCGCCGAGGAACGGGCCGCGCGCGTACTTGCGCTTTTCGACGCTCTTGAGCGTGACGGGCTGGCGCACCATAGTCCGCTCGCCGGTGAGATACTTCACCTTTTCGAACACGCCGATCGCCCAGGCCTGCTCGTCCTCCAGCACTTCCTCCCAGACCTTGGCGACGCAGTGCGGGATGTCGGCCTTTGTGAGAATCTCGTCCCACTCGTCGGCGGTCTTTTGCGCGAAGGCCTCGTCGAGGATGGAGATAAACTCCTCGTGGAGGTGGTTCTTTGTGATGCTGTCCATGGTGTAGCGCGGGTTGCCGACGAGGTCGGCCCGGCCGATGAGGGGCATGAACTTCGGGTAGAACAGGTCGAACGGCGGCATGGACAGCTGGATGAAGCGGCCGTCCTTCGTCTTGTAGATGTTGTTGAACGGGTTCTGAGCGTATTTCCGGCTGATGGGGTATTTCGGGCCGAGGCCGTACTGGGCCGCCTGGATGGAAATGCCCTGCGTCCAGACCGCGCTGTGGAACAGGTTGATTTCAACCTTGTCGCCGCGGCCGGTCATCTTCGCGTTGTACAGCGCCACCATCATGCCGGCGGCCATGAACATGCCCGTCGTGTGGTCGCCGATGCCGGGGATGAGGTTGATGGGCTCGGAATCCTTCTGGTAGAGCGTGCCGAGCAGGCCGCTGCGGGCCCAGAAGGCGGTAAAGTCGTAACCGGGGAGGTTGCAGTCGGGGCCTTCTTCGCCGTAGCCGGTGAAGGAGCCGTAGACGAGCTTCGGGAAGCGGTCTTTCAGGCTCTCATAGTCGAGGCCCAGCTTTTTGAGCGCCTGCGGGCGCCAGTTGGTGATGAAAACGTCCGTCGTCTCAAGGAGCTGGAAGAGAATTTTCTGGCCCTCGGGGGACTTTAAGTCCAGAACGAGGCCGCGCTTGTGGGCGTTTTCAAGGTCCCACGTCGTGTTCTCGTAGGGCGTGCCGAGGCGGCCTTCCGAGACGCCGTTGAAGCGGACCGCGTCGCCGCTCTTGGGCTCCACCTTTATGACATCCGCGCCGAATTCCGCGAAAAACCGCGCGCAGGCGGGGGCGCCGATGAACGTGCTCATGTCGATGACCTTAATGCCTTCGAGTGGTCTCTTGCTCATTTTATGATTCCTCCTGATGGTTTTCTCCGCAAGCTAAAGCTCCACGCAAAATCTTCAAAGCCTTCTAAGATTTTATTGTACATCCAGCCAAATGTCAATTTATATTTAAAGGAAGTGGTTAAACTGGGAAAAATAGTTCAAAAATCCGCATGATTCGTCAAAAACCGCCGTGTTTGAGCTTGTCCGGGAACGCGGAAAACATATACCACGCCGCGCCGCGTGGTATATGCTTGCCTCTTAGGCGATGCTAAACTGGCAGACGATGCCGCGGGTCATCTCATCGGCCATCTCGAGGGCTTCCGCCTGGATGAGGTCGTACTGCCGCACGCTCTGCTGGTACTGCCCCGTGAGGATCTGGACCGCCTCGTCTTCCGTCAGGCGCAGGTGCTCGAACAGGAGACGGCGCCACACCGGCTCGCACCAGAAGGGGTTGATGGCGGCGAGGAACCGGGCGATGTCCGCGGCGTTCTGGTACCACAGCGCCCGCTGCCGCTCGACTTCCGGCCCGTCTCCCGCCTTCGCCGCGTTGACGAGGGCGGCGGCGATGAGAAGGTGGTCTGTGAAAAGCCGCTCAAACTCCGCGGCAATTTTCTCGCCGTAAAGCGGCCTGAGGACTCTCGCAAAATCGCCGGGGTTTTGCAAAAGCCGCTCCGTGACGGCCTGCAAATCCGGCAGGCTGAAGGCCGTGCTCACGATGAAAAAGCGCGTCCACAGGACGTGCTCTATCCAGAGCCGGCGCATTGTATTGGAAAGCTCAAACTGCCTGAGCATTATGACGCAGTCTTTCATGGCGGGTTTCATTGTGATGCATCTCCTTTTTACTGCAATCTGCGGCGGGAAGGCCCGCCTTTGGCGCGTGGAATAGGCATTCCATGCCAGTATATGAGCCTTGCCGTCAGGCTGGCCCGCCGACGAAAAAGCGTGCCCGGAAGTAAACCCTCCGGGCACGCTTTATTTTATGGCTTTAAGTCCACCGCTTCCCGCTCCATCACAATAAGGCAGTCTTTGACCGTGTCGACGCCGGCATTTCTCACATCCGTTGAGCAGGAGGCCACGCGCCATCCGTCCCTGGCAAATGAATTTATCAGCCGCTCAACTTCGTCCGGCTGGAATTTAAGAAAATACTGCCGGTTATGCAAAACCTTGTACTCGTATTTCGCCATTTTTGCGCCCCTTCTTTCTTTTTCGTCCATATTAGCAGATTGTGGAAGCCCCCGCAATCCTGTCCGGATTTTACCCGGAGTAAAACGGCATCGCCTCCGGCCGTGCCGTTTTAACTAAAGTCTATTTTGCCCGCAAAGCGCCGCCTTTAAGAGACAAGGCGCAAAAACGCCGTGAGGATGAGGAGCAGCCCGCCCAGGCGCGACACATCCACGCCCGACGCGCGGGAGAGCGCCTTCCCCGCCAGATGCCCGAGGGCGAGGGCGAGGAAATTGGAGGCGAGGGACAGCGCCGCCAGCCACAGGAGATCCGCCCCGCCGAGCCCCCAGCCGAAGCCGGCGGACAGCCCGTCGAGCGAGAGGGCGGCGGCGAGATAGACCGCCTCCCGCGGCGAGATGGACTTCGAGGCGTCAAAATCGGCTTTTTCCGGTTCGGCGTAAATGGACAGCACAATGCGCACGTCAAACAGGCGCACCGTCCATTTCGACCGGACGCTCTCGCGGCGTTTGAAATAGGATTTGAACGCCGATTCAAAGCTCTTGACGAGCCCGATGACAAGCAGCAGCGCGAAGGAGACGGCCCGCGCCGTCTCCCGCGGGACGACGAGCAGCGCCGCCGAGCCGAGCGCCGCCGCCCCGACAAGCAGCGCCGTGCACACGGCGCACACGACCAGCATGGCTTTCAGCCCGATGCGCGTTTTCGCCGCGCCGTAGGCAAAGCCCGCGGCGAAGGCGTCAAGGCACAGAGCGGCGGCGAGCAGAAATTGAAACATATCGAGACAACCCCTTAAATATATTGTAAAGAAGCAAGACGCGTCGGGGCGCGCCCGACAAAGACAAGGCACGAGGGAGCGTTTATGGAGCGTTTGACAATACCGAAAAGAGTCCGGGGGCTCACGCCGCGGGAAGTGGAGCAATCCCGCAGGGAGCACGGCGACAACAACCTCACGCAGAAGAAGAGGAAGAGCTTTCTGAGGGAATTCCTCGCAAACTTCGGCGACCCGATTATCAAGATCCTCCTCGTGGCGCTGGTGGCGAACGTCGTCGTCAGCTTCGGGGACTTCAACTGGTTTGAAACCGTCGGCATCGCGCTGGCGATACTTATTTCCACATTCGTCTCCACCATATCGGAGTACGGCAGCGAGGCCGCCTTTGAAAAGCTGCAGGAGGAGGCGATGAAGACGAAGTGCCGCGTCCTGCGCTCGGAAGGCGTCGTCGAGCTGCCCGTCGGCGACGTGGTGGTGGGCGACACAGTCCTCCTCCAGCCCGGCGACCGCATCCCGGCCGACGGCCTGATTATCAGCGGCGAGCTGCAGGTGGACCAGTCGCCCCTCAACGGCGAGAGCAAGGAGGCGCTCAAAAAGCCGGGCGGGGGCGCGGGGGAACCCGGCGACGATTTCTCCGACCCCGCGCGGCTTTTCCGCGGGTGCGTCGTCGTCTCGGGCAGCGGCATGATGCGCGTGACAGCCGTGGGGTCTAAGACGGTATATGGTCAGCTGGCCATCGACGTGCAGGAGGAGTCGCGCGCGAGCCCGCTTAAAATGCGCCTGGCCGAGCTGGCGCAGAAAATCAGCCGCTTCGGGTACATCGCGGCCGCGCTCGTGGCGGCGGCGGACTTGTTCAACTCCCTTTTCATCGGAAACGGGATGAACTGGGACTTTATTCTCGAGCAGGTCAGCACCCCGCAGATTCTCTTCAGCTACCTCATCCACGCCGTCACGCTGGCCATCTCCGTCATCGTCGTGGCGATCCCGGAGGGCCTGCCGCTGATGATTACAATCGTCCTCTCGTCGAACATGAAGCGGATGCTCAAGGACAACGTCCTCGTGCGCCGCCTCGTGGGCATCGAGACGTCCGGCAACCTCAACATCCTCTTTACCGACAAAACGGGCACGCTCACCCTCGGCCGCCCGAAGGTCCACTTTTTCCTTTCCGGCAGCGGCACGCTCACGGAAAGCGCCGCCTTCCTGCGGCGGACGGAGCTCGGCCGCCTCGTGCGCCTCAACTGCCAGTACAACACGCAATCTGTCATCAGCCGGACGGGGAAGGGGCTTTTCGGCGGCGGAAAACTGCAGGCGATCGGCGGCAACGCCACCGAGCGGGCGCTGCTGGAGTACGTCATGCACGAGGTCAGCCCCGGCGAGGCGATACAGGTGCTGGGGACCGTCCCCTTCACGAGCGAGCGGAAGTTCTCAAGCGCCCGCGTCGGCGGGAGCGTGAACCTCACCCTCATCAAAGGCGCGCCAGAGCGGATTTTGCCGCACTGCACCCACTATTACGACGACAACGGCAACCGCCGCCCGTTCAACCCCGCGCGCGTCAAAAAGACGATGGACGAGATGACGCGCCGCGCCTTCCGGTTG
>Ga0134094_1002963_pt1 | contig 13350 bp, 12 predicted proteins | sample 5_1taG_FD_94458 | JGI IMG/M metagenome (GOLD analysis project Ga0134094, IMG submission 94458) | Switchgrass degrading microbial communities from high solid loading bioreactors in New Hampshire, USA - 5_19_20_110_A1 metaG | ecosystem: Engineered > Bioreactor > Semi-continuous > Anaerobic >... | reverse complement strand
GTAATCAGTTCATATGCCTTGTCTATGGCGGAAACGATTTCGCCCAGGGATTCGGCTGTTTCGCTGGCTATCTTTGTTCCCTCGTTAACCTTTGTAATCGAGTTCTCGATAAGCTCTGTGGTTTCCTTCGCGGCGTCGGCGGATTTTGCGGCAAGGGTCCTTACTTCTTCAGCAACTACCGCAAAGCCTTTTCCATATTGCCCTGCCCTGGCTGCCTCTACCGCTGCGTTAAGGGCGAGAATGTTGGTCTGGAATGCGATGTCGTCAATAACCTTGATAATCTTGTTTATGTTACTGGATGAGAGGTTGATTTCCTCCATAGCTTTAAGCATTGCCTGCATCTGCCTGTTGCCCTGGTCAGCCTTAGCTTTAACAGCTTTGGTGAGCTCGTTGGCTTTGTTTGCGTTTTCGGCGTTGTTTTCAGTCTGGGAGGAGATTTCTTCAAGGGAAGCTGTCAGTTCTTCAACAGAGCTTGCCTGTTCGGTAGAGCCTGCGGAAAGGACCATGCTGGAATCTGAAATCTGCTTTGCGCCTGCCGCAACCTGGTTGGAAGAGGCAACCACATTGCCAAGCAGTTCGTTAATGTTGTCAATCATCTTGTTAAGGGCTTTGCCAAGCACGTCCTTATCGGAACGGATGGGCACTGTCATGGAGAAGTCGCCTTCCGCCATCCTTTCGGCAATGGTTGTCTGTTGCCTGATTGCATCCGCCAGGGTAATAAATGATTTTGCCAGTATTCCGGTTTCATCATTATATTTTGATTCAATGTTTACCTCTATATCGCCAACAGCAAGCTGGTTTGCTGCCTCGACAACTTCGCCAATAGGCCGGCTGATGCTCCTTGAAATTAATGTTGCAAACAGCATGGCAACCGCCAATCCAGCGCCAATTAATATCAGCATGGTTATCTTGGTCCTGGTGGATGCGTCAACAATTATATCATATTGCGATTTGCCACCGGCAACCTTCTGGTCAACCAAGCCTTCAATCGCATCCTGGACAACGGTAGCATATGCCATCAGGTTATCATCCAGAAGCATGTTGTTTGCCTCATACTTTTTGTTTTCAAGGACAAGGTCGATTACCTGATTAACCAATTCTGCGTAATCGTCGTATGTCTCGTCAAATGTATTGAATAATTTTTTTGTTTCTTCTGCAACTGCTGTTTTTTCGCATTCATCCATTATAGCGAGTATCGAATCAGATTTTGTGTTAATTTCTTCGATTTTCTCTTTGATAGCTGTGGGGTCATCCAAAAGCACGAGGTTTCGAATAGCTATGCGGTTTTCCAGATACATTTCCAAAACATCGGTAAGCTGGGCCATGGGCGCCGTAGCTTTTTCATAAAGGATTTTGGCTTCATTACTGATACTGTTAAGGCTGTGTATTCCTGTTCCCCCGATTATACCTGCCACAATGGCTACAATAAAAAATCCGATAACGAGCTTGGTTGTAATTTTAAGATTTTTGTAAAATTTCATAAAATTAGTTTCCTCTAAGATTAACGCGTTACATGATTTCGTTTAGTGATTCAAAATCTTCGTCTGTCAGCAGTTTTTCGCAGTCCAGCAGAAGCCTCACTTCACTGCCGATTTTGCCGATATTCTTCACATACCGGTTCTGGCTTCCAGCTCCCATCTGAGGAAGTTCGGAAATATCCGATTCATTGATTGTGACAACCTCTGACACGCTGTCAACTATCAGCCCTACAGACATCTCCTTGATATCCACGACAATTATGCAGGTGCGGTCTGTGTATTCGATTTCCGACTTTTTAAAGCGCAGCCTGACATCCATAACCGGGATAATCTTACCTCTCAGGTTGATAATTCCCTTAACATAATGGGGAAGCTCAGGCACTTCGGTAATCGCCTGAATCCCGATTATTTCGGTTACATACTGGATTTCAATGCCGTAGCTTTCTTCGCCAATGGCGAATATAAGGTACCTGCCTTTTTGGGTATCTTCCTCTTCCAAAAAACTAAAATTAATGCCGGACATAAATTGAGCTCCTTTCTAATACGCTTTTGTTACATGGGGTTTGAAAAACTGAAGCCAGTTTAAGAATCATCAATCACAACTCTTCTTATAACATCACCCTCTTTCTTATAATTCATATAAAATTACAGGACTATAAAGACAATTTATATTTTGTATTTCGACAAAATTCGAGCAAATATTAGTGATTTCGATAAGATAGTTTATGCCGAGATGTGCAGTAGATCGGGTTAATATGATAAAAAACCTGCCGCTGTCATTTTTGCAGCGGCAGGTTTTTTCATGGAAGTTCTTCAATTGCATTTTCGATTAGAACGGCGATTTCTTCCGGGGGTATTGCCCGGGTTCTGTCGAACCTGGCAAGGTATTCTATATTCCCGTTTGTGCCCCGGATGGGGGAAACGGTTAATCCGCTTAAGAACAGGTTGTTTTCAGCGGCGGATTCTACAATTGACATCAGCAGCGGGGGAAGGTCTTTTAAATCCTTTAACATTCCGTTTTTCCCAACCTGCCGGGGGGAAGCTTCAAACTGTGGCTTTATAAGGCATATGCAAACTCCCTGGGGTTTTAAAATGCGGTTTACGGCAGGGAAAATTTTTTTAAGTGAAATGAAGGATACGTCAACGGTTGCCAAATCGCACATTTCTCCAAGCATTTCAGCTGTCAGGTTCCGGGCATTTGTCCTTTCAAGAACGGATACACGCTCGTCGCAGCGGAGCTCCCAGGCAAGTATCCCGTAAGCTACATCCACCGCATATACATGGCCGGCGCCGTGCTGGAGCAGGCAATCCGTAAACCCTCCGTTGCTGGCTCCAATATCGCAGGCGGTTAAGCCGGCAACATCTACATTAAAAAAGTTTAAAGCCTTTTCAAGCTTATAACCGGACCTGCTGGCATAGCGGCGCGGTTTTTCCTTAAGAGATACTTCACAGTCGGTGCTGACCAGCATGCCTGGCTTGTCCTCAGGCAAATCCCCTATATATATTCTTCCTGACATAATCAGGCCCACCGCTTCCTCATGGGATACGCCAAATTTCTGCTGTACCAGATTATCAAGGCGGATGGTTTCAGCCATAAATATTCATGCCTTTCATAAACGGGAATATTAAAGATGCAAATCAGTATTTATACTAACCGATTTTATATTTGCCGCAAAGGCTTGTCAACATATAACTGCTTTAATTTGTTAAAAAAATATTGTAAATTATAATTAGTCAAGGTATAATCTGGGTAATTACTAATAATTTCTAGCTATTGCTATCTCTAGGATTTTGGCAATATTTAAAATGGAAATGTGATTATAGTGGACTTAAAAACTTTAATGCTAATGCTTTCTGTAGGGTCATTTATATTTGGTATTTTGCTGGTTATTATAAAGTTCAACAAGCACAATATCCAGCAGGTGCCGTATTGGATTGCAGCTAAATTCCTTCAGGGGACTGGTTCGTTTATACTTTATTTTAGGACAACCAGCTTTGATTTTTTTACGGTGCTGGCAAATACATTCCTGTTGTTGGGTTGTGCCTATGAGGCTTGGGCAGTTCGGATTTTGTGTGGTTATCCTGTAAGGCGTAAACTGCATATGACAACTGCCGCATGGATTGTTTTTGTGTGCTTCTTAACCCTGTCATTTGAAAAAACATATCGTTTGGGAGTTGTTTTTCTTGTTCAAAGCATATTTTACTTTTTGCCGGGCTTTTATCTGGCGAATAAATTTGATATGAAGCACTCATTAAAGCTGCTTTTGGCGGTTAGTTATTGCGTGGTTGGTTTTGTGTTTTTGGCAAGCTCCTTTTTAAGCCTGGTTTTCCCCGATTTTGCCTTGCAGCTGGCAGGCAGCTTTATCGCTGCCACCATTCCGTGGGCAAGCTTTATTATTTTCCTGTTAAGCGGCTTTGTCCTGCTGATGCTTGCCAAAGAAAGAAGCGATATTCAGGTTCTCTCCTTAAAAAAGAGCGAAATCAGGTTTCAGCGCATTGTGGAAACGGCAAATGAGGGTATTTTGATCTTTGATGAGAGCTTTAACATCATATTTGCCAATAAGAACATGGCAGCCATCCTTGGGTATACTGTTGAAGAAATGCTCGGAAAGCCGTATGTTTCCCTTTTTCCAAAGAGCCAGCTGGATATTTATTTTTACCAGGAATCGTTAAGAAAAAACGGGGAAGATTCAGTCTATGAATGCTGCCTGGCAAAAAAAGACGGAAGCATGCACTGGTTTTTGATTTCGGCAAAAACCATATATGACGATTTGGGAAGGTTTGATGGCTCCTTTGCAGTCTTGACCGACATAAACGAAAGAAAGGAAACTGAACTGCTGCTGACAGAATCCAACCGCCAGCTGATTGAGCTCAGCAACAAGGACAGCCTGACAGGTATCGCAAACCGAAGGTGTTTTGATATCACTCTGGAGCATGAGTATTCAAGGCTTGAAAGGTCAAAATCCAAGCTTTCGGTTATCCTGTTTGATGTTGACTATTTCAAGGAGTATAACGATTACTACGGGCACGTGAAGGGGGACGAATGCCTGCGCCAGATAGGCAATGTGCTGGAACTCTGCATTAACCGGGATGTTGATTTGGCGGCGCGTTACGGAGGTGAAGAGTTCGCTTGCATACTGCCTGATACTGATATAATCGCCGCGGCGGAAATAGCTGAAAAAATCCGGCAGGGTATCCTGGATTTGAAGATTGAGCATGAAAAATCCAACGTGTCCCAGTTTGTTACCGCGAGTTTTGGGGTGATTACTGTCCAATACTCTTCGGTAAAATCCCCTTCTGAAATTATAACCCTGGCTGACAGGTTACTGTATAAAGCCAAAGCTCAGGGCCGCAACAGGGTGGAATGTGGTGAAATGCATTAAAAAAACTCAGTTCGATATTGAAATGATTTTAAAAAAGGTTTATAATGGAATGGCAAAAGAAATTATTGGGATAAATTGAAATGAATATTACATAATATCCCATATGAGAAAATTTCCATGCAGAAAATCTAGGCTATGGAAATTTAAAACGTTAATCTAGGAGGATGTCAATATGAGCGAGAACAAAACACTTGAAAACCTGATGGCTGCATTCGCCGGAGAAGCGCAAGCTAACAGGAAGTACACAGCATATGCGAAGAAAGCAGAGCAGGAAGGAAAACTGAATGCAGCAAAACTGTTCAGGGCTGCAGCTGACGCAGAAACCCTTCATGCGTTAAAGCATTTTGAAGTTGCCGGGAAAATCGGCACCACAGCTGATAACCTCGATGACGCTGTTAATGGAGAGACTTATGAATTCAAGGAAATGTATCCGGAATTTATAAAGGTGGCTGAGGCTGAGGGAAATAAAGCTGCGGTCATGTCCTTTAAATTAGCTATGAAAGCGGAAGAGGTTCACGCAAAACTGTATAAGGAAGCACTGGAAAATATCGACGAGACCGAAGAAGTCTTTTATTATCTGTGCCCTGTCTGCGGGAATATTGAAAAATCCCGTCCCGAAAAGTGCAGCATTTGCGGCGTACCGGGCGAAAAATTCATCAAATACTAAACTTTGATAATAGAGTGGAGCGGAGTATTTTCTCCGCTCTTTTTTATTGATTTGAGGACGGTAATGTTGTTGACGACTTCGACGGCAAAACAAGGTTAAAATCCTGATACCCGATGAGCTGAAAGGCTGCGACGAACTTAAAGTATTCTGGTATGACCCGGATAACAATACCCTTGTGGACATGGAAGCTGTTGTTGACTGTGGCTATCTTGTGTTCGAAATTACCCACTTCAGCTACTCGGTTGTCGGGTTTACCAATTGTCCTTCCACTGACCCGGTTGATAATCCGGATCCTCAAGACGAACCGAAAAATGAGCCTGATGACAATACAGGGGCAAATCCGGCTGAAAACAACGATTCCAAACCCACTGAGAATACTGAAATCAAGCAGGTGGATAACCCGAAAACAAGCGGAAGGCTTACCAAAGGTTTCTATTGTCGTGTTATTTCTCTGTGCCTGCTTGGGTTTACCGGTTTTCGCCCGGTCAAAAAGAAAAGGCATCTTGGTCTTATAAACTAAGTAAAAATATAGCCGCCGGCGATTAAGCTGGCGGCTTTAGATTTAATATAATTTGCTGTTTGTTGCTTAAGTTTGTTGAAATACATTGCCTGCCTTGACTTTAAAAGGTTAATGCCGTATTATTATCTAATAATGGACTTTTCACATTGAAAGGATTGGATAATAATGAACGACCAAATTGCCAAAAAAGCCGGGGAATACCGTGGCTTTTACCGCAGCCATCTGCTGGATAATGTTATACCGTTCTGGATGAACAGCGATTTGCTGGACAAGGAGTACGGCGGATATATTACTTCGGTGGACAGGGAAGGCAAAAGCTATAATAGTGATAAATCTATCTGGTTCCAGGGCAGGGGCCTTTGGACATTTTCCGCTTTATGCAACCATTATGGAGCGAAAGATAAATGGCTTGAGGCTGCCAGGATGGGCAAGGATTTTTTAGAAAAATACTGTGTTGACAGTGACGGGAGAATGTTCTTCCAGGTTACAAGGGATGGCAAGCCTTTGCGCAAGCGCCGCTATATGTTTTCCGAAAGCTTTTATGTTGTGGGAATGGCGGAATATGCCTGTGCCACAAAAGATAAGGACGCCTTGAGAAAGGCTGAAGAATGTTTTGATTTTATGCTGAGGATGTACCGTAATCCTGACGCTGACCCGTATAAAATCACTCCTAAAACCTACGCCAAGACCAGAAGCGAAAGGTCTGCGGCGGTGCCAATGGTACTGGTCAGCAGCGCCCAGGTGCTGAGAAGGTGCGCTCCCGAAAGGGCGGAATATTATTCCGGCATTGTCAGGGAGATTGTGGATGACATTTTGAAATATCATTACCGCCCGGAACTGGAGTGCGTGCTGGAAAATGTCCTTTCGGACGGCTCTTTAATCGACAACCCGGCGGGCAGGACCATCAACCCCGGCCATTCCTGCGAAAACGCATGGTTTTTGATGAATGAGGCTATCTATTCAAACGATGGGGAGCTTTTACAAAAGGCTCTTAATATTCTGGATTGGTCTCTTCAGCGTGGATGGGACAAGGAATACGGCGGTGTTATGTATTTCGTTGATTCGGAGGGCAAGCCCTGCGAGCAGCTTGAATGGGATATGAAGCTGTGGTGGGTACACAATGAGATACTGATTGCAACCCTTATGGCATATGGCATGACAGGGGATGAAAAATACTGGAACTGGTTTGAAAAAGTGCATGAGTATACTTTCTCCCATTTCCCGGACAAAGAGTATGGGGAATGGTACGGATATCTGCACCGTGACGGTACCGTGTCCCACACCCAGAAAGGCTCCATGTGGAAAGGGCCATACCATCTGCCCCGCTGCCTGATGTTGTGTGAGGAGCTGCTGGGGATGATAGCGGAAGGAAAGCAGATAACTCCAGTGTTATAAACAATTGTTTTAAATCCGCAGGCAACGAAAAAAGCCTGCGGATTTGGGCAGCTTTAGCGAAAAAACGGGTAATAAAAACATCCTTTTGCGGCAGCAAAAGGATGTTTTTTATGCCCTTTGAGGGCAGGTGAAAGCCACCGGTTATGACTTTTTATTCAAAAACCTGTTGTATGCTTTCCGCAGTTCTTCTGCCTTTTCCTCGGGGCAGGTAGGGTTGCAATGCGCCCAGGCACCTGTTTCGCTGGAGGCGTTGAATTTTATTTTGTCCGCGCTCCTCATTGGCGGATAGAATGCGATGTGGAAATGGAAGTAATCAGAGCATTTTTCGCTGTTTACAGGCTCGTTATACATGCACATCATGTAGGGGAATTTCATATCAAAAAGGCTGTCCAAAGTGCCTGTAGCGGCCTTTAAAGTCTCGGCAAGGGCATTGCGCTCCTCATCGTTAAACCCGGCAATGTTTGAAACATGTCGGTTGCTGATGATGTAAATGCCGTAAGGGTACTCGCTGAAAAACGGGAGAAATACGGTAAAGTGCTCGTTTTTAAAGATTATCCGCTTGTCAAACTTGAGCTCCTGCTCCAGCATTTCGCAGAAAATGCATTTGCTTTTCTCTTCCCGGAATTTGCGGGAGTTTTCCAGCACCAGCTCAAGCTTTTTAGGGATAAAGGAATATCCGTAAATCTGCCCGTGGGGATGGGGCATGGTAACGCCTACAACCTCCCCGCGGTTTTCAAAGATGAATACATATTTAATGTTTTCGTCTTTCCCGATCTCCTCATACCGCTGAACCCACAGGTCAACCAGCTTGCGGATGTGTTCCGCAGGCAGTTCCGGCAAGGTTGTGGTATGTTCCGGCGAATAAAGGATTACCTCGCATTTCCCGTATGCGGGAGCAGTTTCAAAAAACTCGTTGGCTACCGGGTCCGGCTGTGGGGGATTGGTTGACAGGGCAGGGAAATCGTTGTCGTATTTATATACATCGTAATTGTCTGGCACTTTTCCTGAGCCGGGGCAAAAGGGGCAGTAGTCCTTCGGCATCTGGGGCCTGTTTTGCCTGTGGGAGGCAATCATAATCCAGTCATTTGTAAGAGGGTGTTTCCTTAATTCAGCCATTATTGATTATCCTTTCGTAATTGGTGCTGCAAAAGTTTATAACAGGGTATCCAGGCAAACGCCGCCAACAGGGCGGATGCTTAGTACATGGCAGCTTTCTTCGCCGAAAACCATTTCGATCTGGCTGCAGAATTCCTCCAGTAAATCAGAGGGGACAAAGTTCTGTGTGGTGCCGGCAAAACCTCCGCCGTGCACACGCCATGCGCCTTTGCAGTTCAAAACGCCCTGGGCGATGCAAAGGGCTAGGGACAGGCCCTGCTCTTTTACATTCTTTGTGGTGAATACATTCTGCAGGTATTCAAAGGAGGAATGACCGGATTCGATGACAAGGCGTTTGAATTCCTCAAAATCGTTGTTTTCCAGAGCCTTAACCTGCTGCGTTACCCGTTCGTTTTCCCTCAGGAAATGGAGGGCGCGCAAAACCGCCCTGTCGCCGTAAAGTCTGCGGATTTCGGGAATCTTTTTCATAAGTTCGCCAACCGAGGTTTCCCGCAGGTATGATACTCCAAGGGTGTTTGCCACCGCTTTCATTTCCACCGTTACCGAGGCGTATTCGTCCGTCAGGTCTGCGTGGTCGCCTTTTGTGTCCACAATGCAAAGGTGATAGCCTGATTTGGAAAAATCAAAATCCACCTGTTTTACAACTGGGTTTTGAGGGTCTGCAAAATCGATTGTGATGACCCCGCCGATGGAGGAGGCCATCTGGTCCATAAGCCCGCAGGGCTTGCCGAAATGCACATTTTCGGCGTATTGCGCCATTTTCGCGATTTCAACCGGGCTGATTTCGCCGCCGTTATACAGGTGGCTTAATACTGTGCCAATCAGAACCTCAAAGGCGGCGGAGGACGACAATCCCGAGCCTTTTAGCACGTTTGAAGTAGTATATGCGTCAAATCCGCCTATATTAAGCCCGTTTTGAAGGAACCTGTCCGCGGTTCCGCGGATAAGAGAGCTTGAGCGGCCTTTTTCATTTTCAACCACCGACAGGTTATCGAGATTTACTGTATCCATCTCGTAACCTTCGGATTTTACCCGAATTAAATTGCTGCTGGAGGGGGATACCGCCGCAATTATATCGAGGTTCACGCTGGCGGCAAGAACCCTGCCATGGTTGTGGTCGGTATGGTTTCCGCCAATTTCTGTCCGTCCCGGGGCTGAAAACAGCAGTACCTCACGCTCAAACCCGAACAAATCCCCAAAACTGTTCAACAGTTTCTTATAACGGGATTTTTGCGCCTCAAGGGCATTTTCACCGTACAGCCGGGAGAAAACGGCATCAAAACTACAGTCATCTATCTTGCGGAGCAATTGATTTACATCATTCATAACAAATCTCCTTGATATTCTATTTTAATTCTATTCTATCCTTGAGAAGCCCTTTATTCAATTATATATTTAACCTTTTTTATGGACAAATGTTGCATCTGGTAATATAATACCTTTTGGAAAGGGGTGCGCGCCTAATGGAAAGCTTTAAATATTCGTTTCGCAGTAAAAAGCTTGATAATCTCGGGCTGGCGGTTTACAACACCGGGTATCAGAAGTGCAGCAGCAACCATACCTGGGGGCCTGCCACCAGGGACCACTATTTGATTCATTATGTTGCATCCGGCAAAGGTGTTTTCAATACTGCGGGGCGTACATACGACCTTACTGTCGGGGATATGTTTTTAATATATCCCGGTACAATAGCTTTTTATGCGGCGGACAGCGTTGACCCCTGGGAATATTATTGGGTAGGGTTTAACGGGACAGATGCCAAAAGGCTTGTAGGTTTATCCGGTTTTACAAGGGAAAACCCGATTTTAAAGCTTCCACAGACTGACCAGGTCATACCGCTGCTTTTGAATATTTACAACGGAAGGGGCAACACGCCCGACGCCGAGGCAGAGATGACGGGGTATTTATACCTGTTTTTAAGCCGGCTGATAAAATTTGCCGAGCAAAACCGGGACTCCTTTGGGGTCAGGGATTATCTCGCCAGGGCGCTCAGGTTTATACAATATAATTACGCCAGCGACATCAAAGTGGAGGATATAGCTGAATTTGCGGGGATTAGCAGAAGCCAGCTTTATCGCTCATTCCTGGCATACTTTAATTCATCTCCGAATGAGTTCCTCCAAAAATACCGGCTGAATGAAGCCTGCAGCCTGCTTAGCAAAGGCAACCTTACTGTCGCGGAGGTTGCGGGCTCGGTGGGGTTTAAGGACCCGCTGTATTTTTCAAGGGTGTTTAAAAGGCATAAAGGTATCACGCCTAAACAATACCAAAACAACGCCGCATTGTATGGTGATGCCGAGAATAGCAAAACGGTATAAAAACACACAACAGGCTCGGGTATTTAATTATTACGGCGATTTATTCAACAGCTATTTCTGAGCAGCAAAAAAGCCCAGAAACCCAGCAGATATGCGGGTTTTGGGCTTTGATGTTTTGGCAGGGGCAGTAGGATTCGAACCCACGGCACGCGGTTTTGGAGACCGCTGCTCTACCAGCTGAGCTATACCCCTAAATAAAGAACAAGCCCGAATCCGAAAACTCGGGTTTGTCTTATATGGTGGGCCTTCAGGGACTCGAACCCCGGACCAACCGGTTATGAGCCGGTAGCTCTAACCAACTGAGCTAAAGGCCCGAACTTGCGATTTAAATTCGCTGATCGGCACGAAAGATATTTTACCATAAAATACGATAATGTCAAGATTAAATTTTTTGGATTGTTTTTTCGTGTGCTTTCGTGCCCTTTCAAACACTATAAATTGCAGACAAACTGCAGAAACTGCAGTTTCTGCAGCTAAAAAAATCGTAAAAAGTTTAGTTAAGAAAGGTATAAAGAAGGCTGAGAAAGAGTATGAAAACTCCAGAACCATATTGAAATATCTTATCACAGCTTACCTTTAAAGTGTCCTGTATGTGCATATCGTATAGCTAACAACAATATGGTAAAATAAGTAATGATTTTATAATGAGGAGGCGGCTCTGTGAAAAAACTGTTCAGGAGCTTTGGCTTTTGGTTTGGAATTGTGGCAATTTTGCTTGTACTTGGCAGGGAGACTGTATTTACCTCATCGGCATGGCAAAACCTACTGCCGATGACCAACCTTCCTTTGTATGCGGTGCTTCAATGGACGAATGCCGGTATTATTAGCCCTTTGAGGGTCGGGAGGGTTTATACACCAGCGGAAGTACTGATGGCGTGGATGCCATATTATATGCTGTTTGTTTTAACATATATAGCCTACGGGTTGGTTATAGACCTTATTGTAAAATATTTTAGGAAAAGACGCGGCGGAACAGATTAAAAATAAAAAACACCGTAAACTGACCGGCCCAATCTGGTGCAGTTTACGGTGTTTTGGGTTGATAGACAATTTAGATTAAGAAGTTTTAACTTTAAGGGATTCGGCGATTTTAATCATTTCGTCCTTGCCTAATGTTGATTTCAGGATGTAAACATACTTGCCGTCCTGCCATATCATGTTGTTAATTTCTTTTTCGTAGAAATGATAACCGGAAAAACCGTTTACTTCAATTTCAGTATACTTATCATTCTCTATATCTACTGAGAATTCTGCGTTTATCGTAAACTGTTCGTAAATAATAAGGCCGTTGCCCGGGCCTTTATAGATTTGCGTTACTGCAGCTATGTTTTGATGTGAAGTTGCCAATGAAAACCCTTCAGGGATATATTCGGGGTAGTATGTTTCTTCTATAGCATTAATTTGTGACGGAGCATTTTTATCAACAAACACAACCGCAAATTTTTCATAGATTTCCATGATGAAATTATAGAATCCATTCCTTAAAGCTTCGACACTCAATACGGTGGCCATGAGTGATATAATTATAGTGATAATGAAAAGTGCCACCCGTTTTCCCGCAGTATTTATTATTCTGTAGTATGGTTTGTTATGGATACGGATTAGTTTGTTGATTTTCTTTTTAAATTTCGGCGAAAAATCATGGATGTTATCCAGTTCATTAAAGGTGGGCAAGTTTTCCAGTTTGTTATCCAAAGAAACATAAAGTGCTCTCTTTAGTTTTTCATCAAAAGACATGCTTTCAATCATATATCAACTCTCCAATGTTTTGAGCCAGTTTTTGCTTCGCCCTTTCCACTCGTTTGCGCACTGTCGGCTCACTTATCTTCAAAAGTTTTGATATCTCTTTGTAGGATAGTTCATAGATATAACGCATCATTAAAACGTCCCTGTATGTATCAGGCAAATGTTCAATTTTTTCAACCAGGTATGAAACGCTGATTTTATCGATTACCTTTTCTTCAAAAGTTTGCACATAAGCCAGTTCCATTTCGGAAGAATCCAGGGAAATCTTATTGAATTTTTGTTGGTTGTAGATATTTTTTGCTGTATTTTCCACCACAATGACCATGAAACCTTTTGTTTTGTTGGAGTTTACGTCTTTTAATTTATCCAAATGGTCAATAATCTTTAAGAATGCGTTATGCACGGCATCCTCAGCCAACAAATCGTCATTAAGAATTCGTTTCGCGACATAAAACATAAGATTTCTATAAGTTAAATAAATCTGCTCAAAATGATTTTTCTCCTCTTCGGTGTTAAGTAAAGACAAGTAAAGCTGAAACATCATATCTCAAATCCACCATTTAAATTCTAATGAGTATTTATATACAAAATTATACAATAAATTACGAAAATTTTCAATTAATTTAATAATTTGATGGTTTGTTCACGAAAAAAGGGCATTGAAATGTGCATCCAAGCTACATTTCAATGCCTTGCCTTATCGTTGAATTTAGATGTATGAGGGTTT
>Ga0134094_1002958_pt1 | contig 13368 bp, 13 predicted proteins | sample 5_1taG_FD_94458 | JGI IMG/M metagenome (GOLD analysis project Ga0134094, IMG submission 94458) | Switchgrass degrading microbial communities from high solid loading bioreactors in New Hampshire, USA - 5_19_20_110_A1 metaG | ecosystem: Engineered > Bioreactor > Semi-continuous > Anaerobic >... | reverse complement strand
CGTGGGGAAAATCTCACCGGTTTTCATAGCTGACAAGTCCGGCCTGTTCTTATACCGCTCGTTGATTTCATCCAAGATTTCGCGTATCTCGATGATGTCTTCTTCCATCGCGATTTGATAGCGCCCGCACATGTTAGCCTCCTTCCCAAGAAACCATCTGCCTTCTTCAAAATACAGGTACGTCTCTTGGCCGTGCATCGCAGGTATAACGTATATCGATCCGCCTGCCTTAAGGCTGGCAGCGCGACATATGTCCAATATACCATCTCTAACGTAACGGCACCCGTCACTGTTTAAGCCGACCATCCGAATGGAAAAAGCGCCGCCACCTTGACATAAACTTATTCTCGTTTTGATATCGCCTTTCCTTCATGGCTCTATATTGTTTCTAAAATAGTCCACCAGATGGTGTCATCTATCGATTCGATCGTTTTTCGTGCACTTCATGCATAACAATGGAATGTCAAACGGTTGACATATGAATGCTGTAATTATATAATGATTTCGAGTTACATGCTGTATCGGCGCTCTTGACCGCAAAAAATCACGCTACCTATTAAAACTTTACAGAAACTGATACAAGGGGGTAAGCATGAAAGGCGATGTATTAGTCCTGGAAAAACATCATGTGGATGCGGGCGAAGAAATTGCTTCTTATATCATGCCAAAAATTAAGGATATAAACAGAAGATATATAGTAACAATTGCGGGGGAATCAGGAAGCGGCAAGTCGGAAACGGCAAAAGCATTGAGCGATGCGCTTAATAAAAGAAACGTGAAGTGCGCGGTGCTGTGTCAGGATGATTACTTTATTTTGCCCCCAAAATCCAACGACAAAAAAAGAAGGGAAGACGACGCTTGGCTAGGTCCGCATGCGGAGGTTAAGATGAGCTTACTCAATCAGCATATCCTTGAAGCTCTCAGCGGCGCCAAAACGATAGTAAAGCCACTTGTAAACTATAATGACAACAGCATATCGCAGGAAGAACTCGACCTTGAAGGCGTCAAGGTTGTCATCATTGAAGGCACATATACTTCTTTATTGAGGCATGTCGACTGCAGGGTGTTTATAAACAGGAACAGGCTGGACACATTGGAACACAGGCAAAAGAGAAACCGCGGAAACGAAGCTAACGATCCGTTTATTGAAGACGTATTAAAGACTGAACACAAGATAATTGCGGGACATCAGTACCTGGCCGACATTATCATATCGAAGGATTATAAGGTAAGCCTGAACGCATAAACGGATAACGAAAAAAGTATCGAATACATCAAGGAGAAGCGGCATGTCTGTTAAAAACAAAGTGCAGCTCATTACGTATCCGAATTCTTTGGGGAGAAACCTTAAAGAGTTACGCTCCGTGCTTGACGGCATGCTGGAAGGCCTCTTTGAAGGAGGAGTTCATATACTGCCGCCGTTCCCTTCTTCCGGCGACCGGGGGTTTGCGCCAATAAACTATTTCGAGATAGAAAAGGCTTTTGGCACGTGGGAAGATATTAAAAATATCAGCCGTAATTATGACGTCGTTATCGATTTGATGGTCAATCATATCTCAAGGCAGTCCGAGTATTTTCGTGATTTTCTTGAAAACGGGGATGATTCAAGATATAAAGACCTTTTTATAACGCTGGATAAGATATGGGATGACGGTATACCCGTAAAGGAGGACATAGACAAAATATTTTTACGCCGCAAACTGCCGTACTCCGAATATACGGTAAAGGGCGGGCAAACGATAAAGCTATGGACGACATTTGGTAAAACTGACCCCTCCGAACAGATCGACGTAGACATACATTCTGAAACCGCCAAAGAATTATTCCTAAATATATTACGCCACTTCAGCATGAACGGCATCAAGATCGTGCGTCTCGACGCTATAGGGTATGTGATTAAAAAGCACGGCACTTCCTGCTTTTTTGTCGAGCCGGAGATATTTGAATTCCTTAATTGGATATCGGACGTCGCAAGGCAGTATGATTTGGATTTGCTGCCGGAGGTGCACGCGCATTATTCCATACAATACAAGCTTGCGGCAAGGGGTTTTTGGATTTACGATTTCATTCTGCCTTACAGGATTTTGGAGGCGCTTTTGCTAAAGAGGTTTGACACTCTGGGGGAATATTTAAAGGAAAGGCCCCAAAATCAGTTTACAATGCTTGATTGCCATGACGGGCTGCCCATAATACCCGATTTGAATGACCTCGTCGATGTAAAGAACGCTAGAAGAATAGTGGACATATGCGTTGAAAGAGGGTCCAACTTAAGCAAAGTCTATTCGGATGCACACAAGCTTGAGGGAGGCTTTGATGTGCATCAGGTTCGCGGAACCATATATTCAATGCTGGGCGAGAATGATGACGATTATATTATCGCGAGGGCGATACAGTTCTTTACGCCGGGAATACCTCAGGTATACTACGTAGGCCTGCTGGCGGGCACCAACAAATACGAGCTTGCCGACGAAACAGGCGACGGCCGGGAAATCAACCGTTATAATTACTCGGTGGAAGAAATCAGATGCGAGCTTGAAAGGGAAGTGGTCCAAAGGCTTATCAGGCTTATCAGATTCAGGAATGACCACCCAAGCTTTAATGGGTCGTTCGCGGTTGAAAAATCCTCAGGCGGCGGGCTGGCGCTTAGCTGGAATAATCAAGGGCACTTTAGCAGGCTTGTGGTAGACCTTGAAAAGCGGGAAGCTTATATAGAATACAGCGATAACGGCGGTATTAATAAATTATTTATTTGATACTACGCGCTGAGCAAGGCACAGGACACGCTTGGGCCGTCCTATTATACATAATTCCACTTTTAGAGGGAGACAATTCAATTCACCAAAGGTTTGTAGCTCATCAAGTAAGAAACGCATGAAATACCTACTGACTCAGGAGTAGCGTATTTAAATTTCGTTCGTTCTCCTTGTTTATGACCTTATTATTTGTTTATTATTCATTGTTTTATTACCCATAGCGTCTTTAGCAATTGTCATTCGATTGACATCACACGCCGGCGATGTTATATTGATGTATGTATCTGACCCGAGACTTTTAAAGGAGAACCGCATAAATGGCGACACTCAAAGATGTAGCCGAGCGCGCAGGCGTTACTGTAACGACGATATCAAGGATGCTGAACAACCGTGTTCAGGTAAGCCAGAAGACGCGCGATAAAATAATTCGAGCGATGGAAGAACTGGATTATCAGCCGAACGAGCTGGCCAGATCTCTTTCAAAGAAAAACAGTCAGATGATTGGCTTAATCGTCGCATCCGCCAGCAATTACTTCTTTGCCAAAGTCATAAACAGCGTTGAGCGTTATTGCTCTTCATATGGGTATAAGCTCCTTCTCTGTGTGTCAAACCATGAATCCGAAAAAGAAATCGAATACTTCAATATGCTCAAAGCACATAAAGTAACCGGAGTGATACTCGCGAGCCATACACAGAATTTAAGCAAATATCTCAATTTAAATGCTCCTATTATTACTTTTGACCGGACACTTTCACCTGAAATACCCTCAGTCTGCTCGGATAACTATCACGGCGGTGTTCTTGCGGCAAACCATCTGATCGAAAAAGGATGCAAAAGGCCTGCTTATTTCATGGATACGCCCGTCAATGGAATATACGCAAATCTGCGATACGACGGCTTTGCCGACACATTTAAAAAACACGGGATTGAGCCGGTCTTATATCTGGCGCCCAAAGAATGCTTTATATCAATGAAATATGAGGACAGCGTCATTGAGTTTTTCAAACAGTACCCGGATGTTGATTGCATATTTACATCGAATGACATTATCGCAGCCCACGTGCTTCAATATTGCGCTAAAAACGGTATTGATGTCCCCGGACAGATGAAGGTGATCGGCTATGATGACATTGAGTTGGCCAGATTTTGTACTCCCGCCCTTACAACTATAAGGCAGCCCGTTGAAGATAACTGCCGTTTTGCGGTAGAGAGCATTATAAACTATAAAGAAAAGAGCATACCCGTTAATACAGTCTTCCCTGTTCAGCTTATCCAACGGGAGAGCGCCTGACAGACAACCTTTAACATATGCAGTATTTTATCATAATAACATATTAAATGTCACACGCATAACACGAAAAACAGAGGAATACACAAAAATTTAAGTTAATATCAGTACGTCGTGGTAAATAAAAGCAGATTATAGCGATAATAATAAACATTAATTCAATAAAATAGTGCAAATAATTGACCGGATGCCCGTGCGTACAATGTCAAAGGGTTGACATTATTGTATATATCTATTATCATCAAAAGTGTTCCCATGGATGCATATGTGAGGAACAAATTATTCTTATCAGGAGGGTAACCATGAAACGTGGAAGACTAGTGGCATTGGCTCTTGTGTTTGTTATGGTCGCTATGGCGCTGGGTGCCTGTGCCGGCCAGGGGGCAGTTGCAGAACCAGCCGCGCCAAGCACTGCTCCGGATACAAGCAAAGAGGCGCCGGCAAGTGCAGCGCCTACGGAAGAAGGAGCGGCGCCTGTAAAGATCACCTACTTCAACACATCCGCTGAAGTCAACACGATGTTCGAAGAGATGTTCGCAAGATACCACGAGCTTCATCCCAATGTAACAATTGAATTGATACCCACGGGCATCGGAGAAGGCCAACAGGAAAAGCTGCAGTCTCTTTACGCATCAGGAAATGCACCGACGTTCATGAACATTGACCCTGCTAACGTTATTGAATATCAGGATAAACTTTTAGATTTAACGCTGGAGAGTGCGCCGTGGCTGGAGCTGCTCAATGACGGCGCTCTCGACGCCGGCATATTTGACGGAAAGATCTATGGCATACCCTGGAGCGTCCAAGGGTTCGGATTGCTGTATAACAAGAGAATAGTGAACGAAGTATACGGTGGGTCGTTCGATCCGTCGACGATCAACACGCGTGATGCTCTAAGGGCTTTCTTTGAGAAAATTGAAGCTGCCGGTATTCCCGCAACCATGATACATGGTGAAAACTGGTCGGTAGGAGGCCATTACCTCACGCTCGTCTATGCATGCCATGGGCCGGCGACTACTGACGGCACAGGTTTCATTGACGCGCTGAAAGCCGGAACCAAGAAAATCGAGGACGACCCCATATTCCAGGGATTTATGGATACCTTTGATCTGTTAAAGGAATATAACTATAACAAGGCCGATCCGTTGGTAGGAGACTACAACGCGGACGCTCTGGCGTTTGGCCAAGGGAAATGCGCAACGTATTTCATGGGCGACTGGCTGTGGACGGTTATGGTTACGCTTGAAGGCGTTGAGCAGGACTACGGCTTCCTCCCGGTGCCGTGGAGCAACAATCCGGACGATTACGGCAATACTCAGGTCGTTATGGTACTGCCCAAATTCCAGGTCATAGACAAATCGCAGAATACGCCGGAACAGCAGAAGGCGGCGCTTGACGCCCTGGAATGGATGCTTACCGATCCGGAAGGCCAGCAGTTCTTCCTCGACGCAGGTTTCTGCATACCGTATAAGAATGTCAGAGAAGACGTCACATATAACTCAATGACCACATCGATAGCCGAATACGCAGCGAAGGGCAAGACAATCAACTTAGGGTGCTTCTCGTACATAACGGGTGACGCTTGGACGCAGACAGGCAATCTTATGCTTCAGTACCTTGCGGGGGCTATTGACAGACAGCAGTTGGCCCAGGGCATCAACGAGTATTGGCAGTCGGTTAAGTAAAATATGGTGATCAAGCAATAGGAACATGGGGATTTGGGCGGATATCGGTGTAACCAAATATGCCGCTATCCGCCCAATAAACAGGGGGGAAAACAATGAAAAGAGGGAAAAAAGCACTTATCAATGCGGGGACTTTTGCAGCGTTTATGGGGCCCTCCCTTATTGCTTTTATCTGCGTTCTGCTGATTCCGCTCGTATACGGCATTTATTTGACATTTACGAACTACAGCCCGATAACGGGAACTCAGGATTACGTGGGCTTTCAAAATTTTGCGGCTATTTTTTCAGATAAGGAGTATCTTGGCCAGTTCTTAAAGACGCTGAGATATGTTTTTTATTCGACGATTTTCTGCAACGTGCTGGCGTTTATTCTTGCATATCTTCTCACCAGCAATGTCAAGGGTCAAAACTTTTTCCGGGCGGGTTTCTTTACGCCGAACCTCATCGGCGGCATCGTGCTGGGATACATTTGGAAATTCATATTCGCCAACGTCATCACGCTCATCGGCAAGAGCCTGGAATACGAGCCGCTGATGATGTCGTTTCTGACACACCCGGAAAGGGCGATCTGGGCGATGATCATTGTGACTGTCTGGCAGTATGCCGGATACCTTATGATGATTTATGTCGCCGGCTTTGTAAGCATACCTAAAGACATACTGGAGGCTTCCGATATTGACGGAGCCACTGGCCTTAAGAAACTGTTTAAAGTGACGATCCCTATGATGGTCCCCTCTTTCATAATATGTTTCTTCATCTCTATATCGAGGGGTTTCATGTCTTACGACTTAAACCTTGCCCTTACCAACGGCCAGCCATACGGCTCCACGCGGCTTGCGGCGATGCATATTTATCAAAAAGCGTTCCAGGCAAACCAGTATGGCGTGGGGCAGGCGGAAGCGATAGTGCTGTTTATTGCAGTCGCCATTGCGGCCGTATCGCAGGTCCTTCTCACAAAGAGATATGAGGTGGAAGCATGAAGAAAAAGACATCAAATAAGTGGGCAAAATATATTGTGATCTGTGTTTTGCTGGCCATATTTCTCGTGCCGTTCTACCTGATGGTGATAAATTCCTTCAAGACGACGCAGCAGTTTGTGTCGAGCCCGTTCTCGCTGCCGGATAAAATTGACTTTGACAATTATGCTCAGGCGTTTGAAAAGATGAACTTTCTCAATGCTATCGGAAACAGTGCCATCATTACCTCGATAAGCGTTGTTCTTATACTGCTTACATCCTCAATGGCAGCTTACTTTCTTGTCAGGCACAAATGGAGGATAAACAAGATAATATTCGCCGTGCTGGTCGCTTCGATGATCGTGCCCTTCCAGGCTATCATGATACCTCTGGTGAGCATCTACGGAAAGCTGGATCTGATGAACAGCAAGTGGGTGCTGATTTTTATGTATTTGGGCTTTGGGCAGGCTTTTGCGATATTTATCTTCCATGGATTCATTAAAAACATACCGCTGGAGATGGAAGAAGCGGCCCTTATAGACGGATGCAACAAGATGCAGTCTTTTTTCAGGATAGTGTTTCCGCTGTTAAGGCCTGTTATTACCACTGTACTGATACTTGATGTATTATGGATTTGGAACGATTATCTATTGCCGAGCCTTGTGCTGCTTTCCCCGCAGGAGCGCACTTTGCCGCTGTCAACTTATAACTTCTTCAGCTCTTACAGCGTTGATTTCGCGCCTCTTATGGCCGGTCTCGTGCTTACAATACTGCCGGTGCTTATCGTATATCTATTCTGCCAGAAACAAATCATCAGAGGGGTCGTACAGGGGGCAATAAAATAAATGCAAAAAATATCGGACATAACATCAAACGGTAGAATCTTATTTTTCGGAAGGACTATTATTGATAACAAGACCGGCGGCGTATTCTTTAACTGGTCCGGCTCAGGCTTTGAAGTCGTATTTGAGGGAAAGAGGCTGGATGCTTATTTTTGCGCTATAGAAACGGTTTTCCCTCCGGAAGGAACGCTTTGGCCATGGATTTCTGTCTTTGTTGACAATAATGAAACTCCTGCATATGAGATTGCAGTGGACAGGCATGAGCACCGGGTTACGCTGTTTTCAAGCGAAGTTTCCGAAAGACATAAGATAAGGGTGGTCAAAAGGTCGGAAAACGATAAGGGGAAAGTGGGCATTCTGGGGTTTGAATTAGACGGAAACTTCCTTTCTCCGGAGCCCGTAAAAAGCAAATACCGTTTGGAGTTTATCGGAGACTCCATAACCTGCGGCTTTGGAAATGAGGCAAAACGCAGGGATGATATGTTTAAAACAGAAGAAGAGAATGGACTGTTAACTTTCAGCGCGATTGCAGCAAGGGAAATCGGCGCGGAATATAACAGCATTTGTATTTCAGGGATTCCGCTCTGCAAGCCGTCTGATCCGCAATTAAAGCTTGTGTTTCCAGAGTTCCCCGAAATCGAATCAAGATCGTTTGCTATGGAAGATTACTACGAATACACGGACAGGTTGCACGAAGAAAAGCGGGGGCTCAAGAACAGCTTTACAAAATGGGACTTCTCAAGATTTTTACCTGACGCGATTATCATTAATCTTGGAACAAACGATTCTTCTCAGATTAAGGCGTCAAAAAACAAAGGGGCTGAAGAGCGGCATTTTGAGGCCAGGTACAAAGAGTTTTTATATAAGGTAAGAAACCTCAACGGCGAGAGACCCATCATTTGCTGCTCACTTGGTCCGATGGACTATTATCTGTACGACAATATTTTAAACGCAGTAAAAGAATATAAGCAGGAAACGGGAGACATGAGAATCTTCTGCCATAAATTCGGCGGCATATTCCCTGATGTAGAAGGATATGGGGCTCAGGATCATCCATCTGTGTTAACACATAAAAGAATGGGGAAAGAGCTGGCCGAAAAGCTTAAATTGTGGCTCGGCAGCGAACATGGAAATGGGGCGGAAGATACGGGTTTGTAAGCATCATTTAGCCGTTTTACAGAGTCAGGAAACAATCTGATGTATGCAAAAGGAGGACAAGGACGGAACTATGGCGAAGGTAATATTTAAAGGCATCAATAAGGTCTATGATAAAAATGTTGAAGCCGTCAAGGATTTTAATCTCGAAATAGCCGACAAGGAATTTGTTGTGCTTGTAGGGCCGTCCGGCTGCGGTAAGAGCACGACGCTACGGATGGTGGCAGGGCTCGAGGAGATCACGAGCGGAGAGCTGTATATCGGAGACACCCTTGTTAACGACGTGCCGCCGAAAGACAGGGATATCGCGATGGTTTTTCAAAACTATGCCCTGTATCCGCACATGACAGTATATGAAAATATGGCATTCGCGCTGAGATTAAGGAAGCAGAGTAAAGCCGAGATAGACAGAAAGGTTAAAGAAGCCGCGAAAATACTCGGAATTACCGACTTGCTTCAAAGAAAACCCAAGGCTCTGTCGGGAGGGCAACGCCAGCGCGTTGCGATAGGGCGCGCGATAGTGCGCCATCCTCAGGTATTCCTGATGGATGAACCGCTTTCAAACCTTGACGCGAAACTAAGAAACCAGATGCGGGCGGAGATAATCAAGCTAAGGCAGCGTATCGACACGACTTTTATTTATGTAACGCATGATCAGATAGAAGCGATGACCCTGGGGGATCGTATAGTCGTTATGAAAGATGGGGTGATACAGCAGATAGGTACGCCGCAGCAGGTTTTCGACCATCCCGCAAACATCTTTGTAGCCGGGTTCATCGGCTCTCCGCAGATGAATTTCTTCGACGCTCGGCTGGAGAGTTCGGGAGGCAAGTATAACATACGATTAAAGGAGTCTGTGATATCGCTCCCTGAAAGCGTACAAGAAAAGCTTAGGGATAAGGGACAACAGGCAGGCGAAATAGTGTTCGGTATCCGTCCCGAGCATATAACGCTGGCGGACAAAGACAATCAGGGTGCGATATCCGCCGAGATAGACGTATCCGAAATGATGGGCAGCGAGGTATATCTGCACGCCAAGGTGGCAGGCAAAGACTGCGTTTTAAGAATAGCTACGTCTTACCTTTCAGATGAATACAGGGAGCGGTTTACAGCCGGTAACGTAATAAAGATTGAGTTTAAAAGCAGCTTCGTGCATATGTTTGACAAAAAAACTGAAGCGAATATACTGATATAAAGAGGCGCTATGGGAAAGAAAACCTACTTTCTGGATAGATTTTTCAAGAGGCAAAGTGCGCCTGTAGAAGACGCCGCGCCGCCGCCGGAAAAAGGAGCGGCGCGTTTTTTCTTTTTGTTTATCACGCATTTATCCAAGCTGTTTACCCTGAACATCCTTTTTATCGTTTTCTGCCTGCCCGTTATCACCATACCGGCGGCGGTCTCCGGAATGAACCGGGTATGTATGCTGCTGGTACGAAACGGAGTATCTTTCGTTTGGACTGATTTTATCACGGAAGTAAAGGCAAGCTTTCTCAAAAGCATTCCAGTATTTATATCATGCGCCGCTTTTATAGGGCCTGCATATTTTTGCTTTATATCAAGCCGGAATTCTGGGGAGTTGTCGTTTTTCCTGATTTCGATTTCGGTTTTCCTGTTTATTATGGGATTACTGATTGGGTGTTACGCTTTTGCCATGCTGTCGATGTGCAGTCTTCGTATCAGAGATATATTAAAAAACGCGTTCTTATTGTTTTTTTTGGAACCAAAGGCTGATCTGGCGCTCGTACTCTTTGTTGGCGTCATTGCCGCGGCCTTTATATGGTTATTACCATACACTATCCCTCTTGCACTTATTTTTTTCGCGCTTTTATCTTTGATATCAAGTATCATTGTCAATGAGCCGTTGAAAAGAAGGATTATTAAAGAGCAATAAATAATTTACATCTCTGAGATTTTTCCGATATAGTTCGTCTACGGACACCGTTGCTGTCGTAATAGTTGCTATATATACATTGTGGAACAGCCCTATGATAAGGGCTCTTCTCATCCTCCCAGTGCAGATGATGAACATCTCAGCGTTTTCAGACAACGGCTGGAGTAAAATGGCAGCGACATCGAAAACAGTTGTCGCTCCCCACGCGGGAGCGTGGATTGAAATCGCAATAGATACGTTCGCCTTGTTGCAGATAGAAACGCTGTAGCTTATCGAGTAATTGCTATCTTGGGTTACCAATACCTGTGCGGTGCCCGAAGTAATTGCCGGTATTAAATACCGTATTATTTCCCATCCCAGCAGGATTCGGCAATGTGGATAAATTATTTATCAAAACAAGGAATTATGTCTGAAATTGGGACTTTTGATATGTTATTATATAAAATAGCAGGTGATACACATTTAATAATAAATGTAATATTCGCTGTAATAAAATAAAGGATATTGTAATGCAGGTATTGGGAATTGATCTTGGCTTTTCACCCACAGAAAAAACAAGCTGTTATTGTGCATTTAAGGTAGATAACAGCACAAAAGTAATAGAATTATATTTAAAGCCAATCAGGTTTAACTATCGGGACAAAGCTGTCATCAATTGGATAAGAACAAATTCCTTTGATGTGATTACGATAGATGCTCCCATGACTCCCAAACATTTCGATAAAACGGAGAAAGCTAAGCCTAAGACCGGGAGGAAGATTGAGAAAGCGTTTTCTGTTGGCATATTTAACAGCAGCCAGCGCGGACCACAACCGAGTTCAATTGCAGTCCCAAAGCAGGGATGGCCATTCTATTGTGCGGGAATGAAATTTTCCTCTGACCTCAAGCCTTATCAATACTTGTCCATTAATGATATTCAGAACGGCCTCACAACGGGAATTTATGAGGTAATTCCTAAGCTGACGCAGGCATTGATGGTGCCGAGAGATGTTTTGGTCAGCCGGAAGGTTCAGATTGACAACTATCTTTTCCCCATTCTATTTAGAAGCGGCGGCCAATACCGATATTTGATCGATAATACTTTAAATGAATACAGATTTTCTTCGGAAATTGAAGATTATATTCACAGAATATCGAGTAATGCTGAGGCCTATCATGAAGAACTCGCCGCATTTGTTTGTGCATTTCAGGCGCTTTTGATCAAACTGGGGAGGGCATCAATCATAGGGTTTGATGGCGATTTTGGCGCTTATTATGCTCTACCCAATACGTCATATTGGGACAAGGAATGGCTGGATTGTTTTAATCATAAAAGCAGAGCAAAATTCCCGAATATCCGGTTGATTGAAAAAGAAGTTTGTTTGCCTGGGGGTAGCAATAAAGGCTCTTAAATTATAAATAAAGGAGTATTGTCATGAATTACAAACCGCACAAATCCAACGCCATATTTAATCTCAGCAATAATCTTATCACTGTTGGCGGAAAAAGACCGGATGACAGCACATGGGAAGGAAAAGCCACTGAAAGACTGAATGGGTGGGAGGATATCTTAACCGTAGAGGTAATGAATGAGCTTCTGCATCTTCCCATGGATACAGTTTTGATTCCGTTTCTGAAAAAATTGGGAATACAGACGTCCAGCGCCGACTGTGACGATGTGTTGCATACCGGCATTTTGGATATTGAGATTGGTTATCTTAAGCCGCATTTTGTCATTCACCAGGATGGATATTCAGTGCAGCCTGATACGACCGTGATTCTGAAAGACTGCGTTATATACTTTGAGTTTAAAAGCCTGCTGCCAACGCCTTCAAAGAATAAGCATTCAATTCAGGATCTCGGCAGGCAGACATTGCTTGCCTACAAACATATGCAGGACTTTGGCGTGGACAACTACAAGATAATACTTATAAGCAATTCCGCCCCAAAGATCTACATCGAGAAAGAGGGGCTTGTCAATCCGGGCGATGTCGCTTTGCGCTGCTTTACGGAACGGGAAGACAAATGGCTTGAAAATGAGCATGTCAAAGAGCTTGAAAGCCGCATTGATCTGGAAAATATGAAAGACAACTTTATTGTTCTGAATTGGGTAGATATTTTTAACCACGCGATATTAACAATTGAAGAAGCAGCCCGTAGGTATGATGATAAGAATATCCGCGCAATGTTCCTCAACTCCCTCGAAAGCCTGAAATGGTACAGGCAGCGGCGCGAAGCTTATTTTTGCAAATACAAAAGACTTCCAAGTTAACTGCCAGGCACAAAAGAGGATAACTGAACTTTCTCTTTGGACATGGCGTAGCAGTGAAACACAGAGCAGGCGGAAATTCTTATCTGTCTGCTCCGGGCATATCTTTACCGCAGCTTTTCCACGGGGTTAACCGTGGATATAATCTTTAAGGCATAGAATCCCAGTTCGTAATATCCTCGTCCGTTATGGCGGCTGCCTGGATTCTGCGGCATCGGTGCTGGGCGCTCATAGCGCCCTTCCCCTGAGTGCAGCTTTGTAACTTGCTTGCGTTGCTATACGCGAGGGCTGACCGCGAAGATATTTGTTGAATCATTTTGGGCCAGCCCCTTTTTTTTTCTGCAAAAGATGGTACACTGTTGACGATGGGAAGGAGGGCCGTATGCAGATACACTGGTATCCGGGGCACATGGCCAAGGCAAAGCGGCAGATAGAGGAGAAACTGAAGCTGATCAGCGTGGCGGTGATCGCGGTGGACGCGCGCGCGCCGCTGAGCACGCTTAGCCCCGATCTTGCGGCGCAGCTCTCCGGAAAGTCGTGCATCATACT
>Ga0134094_1002956_pt1 | contig 13372 bp, 12 predicted proteins | sample 5_1taG_FD_94458 | JGI IMG/M metagenome (GOLD analysis project Ga0134094, IMG submission 94458) | Switchgrass degrading microbial communities from high solid loading bioreactors in New Hampshire, USA - 5_19_20_110_A1 metaG | ecosystem: Engineered > Bioreactor > Semi-continuous > Anaerobic >... | reverse complement strand
TTTACAAAGCCACCTACCGCCGGGTGATCGAAAAGAACAGGCTTTATTACGACCGCTACCCCGGCGACGTGGAACAGGTGCAGGCGATCGCCGCGTATCTGGCGGATCATGAGGTTACGCTCCCATCCGGGGGCCGGTTGACGCCGCGGCGCTTCCAGCAGCTCGGCATGGGATTCGGCGCCAGCGACGGGTTTGAACCGGTTCATTATTTACTGGAAACGGCTTTTGTGCCCGGTCGAAACGGCCCAGAATTGAGCTACACCTTCCTGCGCGGGCTGGAAAATATGCAGTCCTTCGACACCAACCCCATCTATGCGCTGCTCCACGAGGCTGAATACTGCCAGCAGGAGGCTTCGCGCTGGTCGGCTGAACGCGTGCGCGCCAGCTTCCCTGAGTTTGAGATCAGCCCTGGCAAACCAGTCTATTTCACCGGCGAGATGATCTACCCCTGGATGTTTGATGAATACACAGGGCTGACCTCACTCAAAGAAGCAGCCGAGATCCTGGCCCAGTATGAGGACTGGCCTCGCCTGTACGACAAATCGGTTCTGGAAAAGAACACCGTCCCATGCGCTGCGGCGGTTTATTACAATGACATGTATGTCGAACGGCAGTACTCCGAAGAGACCGCAGCCTGCATCCGCGGGATCAAGCTGTGGGTTACCAACGAGTTTGAGCACGACGGGCTGCGCACCGGCGGCGAGCGCCTGTTCAGCCGGCTGCTCGACCTGATTCACGGCAGGGCGTAACCCGTAACAGCCCAGGTGAAATTGAGCGGTCCTGGGTCAATCGACCTGGGGCCGCTCAACCTTACCCAGGATGAAATCAGGCGGCTGGCCGGCAACCTCACCGGCGGTTACGAGGGTCACATCCCCACCGGCCTTGAGATAGATAAGCGTACCGCCGTCGCCCAGCACGGTCTCCCATCTTCCGCCCAGGTCGTCAATCAGGTAGCGCACATCTCGCAGCGACCTGAACCAGCAGCGCAGGTCGCGCCCGGCGTTAAGTCGCAGTTCTTTGCCCACCACCGTCTGGCAGTCAATATCCATCGATCGCCCGGCGCCCGCCTGCGCCAACAAGTTGCCCTCGTGAATGCGGACATCAAGCCCGGCAAAGGCACTGATCGTCCCCTGAACAGACTGGATCTCAGCACTCTTACCGGCATACACGCCGATATTGCTGCCGGCCGGCACAAACACCTGACCGCTCCCGCCGAGCTGCACTTCGATTTTCCCTTCCTTTCGCCTGACCTGCAGCCCCCAGATGCTGCTGCTTTCCGCCAGCACCCGGTCGCTGTCCCAGGCCTTTACGACTGCGTCACCGCCCGTCCTGATAACAATATTGGGGGTCTCACCAGCATATATCGATCGTTCTGTCATTTTCTCATCCTCCTTGTTCAGCCTCAGGGCTAAACCAGATCCAGCTCGCGCGCAACATCGCGGGCCTCTTTGCGCGAATTGATGTTGAGCTTGCGGTAAATGCTCTGTACCTGTGTCTTGATCGTGTTGACCGAGACGACCAGCGCCTCGGCGATTTCAGGATTCGAGCGTCCCTCCGCCATCAGCCGCAGCACGCGGATTTCCTGCGGGCTGAGCGGTTCAACCTGCCCTTCGCCGCTGCTGGCAGTCTCGCGGTCTGCTTGCGCCGTGTGCGCATGCAGCAGCGCCGCGGCATAAACGCTCAAGCTGCGCTTCGGCAGATTGGGCGCTGCTTCACGCAAAAGCTGGATCACCGGCTCGCCCTGGTCAAGAATGATCCGCCGCAGCCCCTTGATCTGGGCAATCGAAAGCGCAGCAGCCAGCGATTGAACTGCCTGATCGCGTCGGCCCTGCATATCCAACGCCAGCGCTTCGACGCACAGGCATTCGACCTGGCTGCGCACCCGGCCCTGCGACTGGGCCGTCGCGCGGCAGGTTTTGACGATCGCCAGGGCATCTTCCGGGCGGTGTCCGGCCAGCGCCAGCCGGCTCGACAGCAGTTTCAGCGTGATCTGGTCAGCCGTAAAAAGGTCACGCGCCTGGGCTTCTGCAAACGCATGCCAGCTCCGCGATGCGATCAGATCCCCGGTATCCAGGGCAATCTGAGACAGCGCAATCCATACCTCATTCAGTAAATACTGCTGCCTGACCAGTGTAGTAGTGGCCTGCAGTTGAGCCAGGGCGGCAGCCGTTTCTCCCCGGAGATGGGCGATCCGGCTCAGGATCACCGACGCAGGAACCCACACGGCTTCGTTCGAGCGGCTGCCGGCGAGTTCCTTCGCCCGCGCGGCATATTCTTCAGCCTGCTGCAGGTCGTTGCGCTCGTAGGCGATCCGCGCCAGCCCCAACCAGGCTAACGACTGGTCGTCCAGCATTTCGTCGCCGCCGGCCGCTTCAGCCAGCGCCCGCCTGAAATGCGCCTCAGCCGCTTCTAGCGCGCCCTGCTGAAATTCAACTTCACCAAGGATATTAATGGCCGCCAGCACCCCATGGATATTATGCGCCGCGCCGCTGACCGCCTGGGCTTCCATTAATCGCGAGCGCGCCTCGTTCAGGCTACCGTCCAGCAGCTTCTCCTGGCCCACGCCGAGCAGCGCCGAGCTTCGCCACACAAGGCTGTTATCCAGCACATTGCCCTGCGCCGGGCTCTCTGCGCTCACAAGCTCGAGCGCGCGGTGCATGAAATCAAACGCTTCGCGCAACTGGCCATGCCACCAGGCGGAAGTTCCGCGCACAGCCAGAACGTGGCCCACTCCCACAAGATTCCCCTGCCTGCGCCATGCATCTTCAGCGTATTTCAGCAGCGGATCGATTGATGAAGCGGTTTCAGGCGCAAAGCGGCTGGCTGAAAACAACTGCGCCAGGGCATAGTGAAAAGATAACAGCGGGCGCTGCGAAAAAGCTTCAACCGGAAGCGGTTCGCACAGGCGGCGCAGCGTTTCCAGTTCGTTATAACGCCGCTCCTGGATAAACTGCTCGATCAACTGCGCGGACCGGTCCCACTGCCGGGCGGCTGTCGCGGCGGAGACGGCATCTTCCAGCAGGCTGTTCTGTTCGTACCAGCGGCTGGCCCGCGCTTGAATTTCCAGAAGCGTGGGTTCGCCCAACTGCTGCAGCGCCTCGTGCCGCAGGGCTTCAGCAAACAGCGGTTGGTAGCGATACCAGGCCAGTTCGCCGCTGCTGCTTTCAGGGTTCAGCGGCGTGACAAACAGATTCGCCTGTTCAAGCTGCTCGAGAATCGCCTGTGACGACCCGAGCCCTTCTTCGCCGCCAATCACCGCATCACACAGCAGAGCACACAGGCGGTCCAGGCTGGCGGTTAGCAGCAAGAAACGCCTGACTGGTTCAGCCTGTTTTTCAAACACCTCCTTGCGCAGATAGTCCAGCACGTAATGGTGCTCTCCATTAAAGCTGTCGATAAACTGCTCCGCCTGAGCGGGGGAAGGCTGGCCCTGCATCGCCAGCGTGACCAGCCGGACTCCGGCGGGCCAGCCTTCCGTTTTTTCCAGCAGCCTGCTGGCTGAACCGGCAGGCAGCTCGTAAGGCAGCGCCAGGCGCAGAAAAGCCTCAATTTCACCGGCTGAGAAGCGCAGGTCGGCCGCTTTCAGCTCATTCAACTCCCCGCGCGCCCGCAGCAGCGCTGCCTGCAGATCAACCGGCCGCCGGGACAGCAGAAACAGGTGCAGGTTATCTGGTAAGTGCTCAATCATAAATTTAAGCGTGCTCAGCACTTCCGTCGATGTGACTGCCTGCAGATCATCCAGGACGAGAATTACTGGGGATGGAAGCTCCGCCAGGTCGTTGATCAGGCTCGTAATCAGCGCACTGAATGACGGCTGCTGAGCCATGCGCAGCGTCGAGAGCGCGTTTTTGCCAACTTCATATCCGCTCCCAACAAGGCCAGTTTCAACCATGCGTCGAAATGCAGCCACGACGTAGCGCCAGAAGCGTACGGGGTCATTGTCGCTGCCGTCCAGCGTCACCCACGCCGCAGGGATTTGCGCATGACTCAGCCACTGGCCGAGCAGGGTGGTCTTTCCAAAACCGGTCGGGGCCGTCACCAGCGTCAGGCGGCTTTCCAATCCCTGATCCAGGCGGGCAAAAAGCGCTGAGCGCTGAACCAGTGAAGCGGGCAGGCGCGGCGGGATCAATTTTGTCAACAGCAGGTCATCGGCCTGTGCTGCTTTAGTCCACGAATGTATGCGCTCCATCATGCATCCTCTCCTGCGAAGGATTTTACCTCACCGGTTTCGCCGGGCAGCCGCCGTCAAAAGGTTATTTGTGAAACCACGCCCGGAAGCCGATCCAATCATTTTCGATCCGGCAGGTCTTAAACGGAGTCTGCGCGGCAAAAGCTTTGATCTCATCGCCGGTGTACGCCCGTTTCAATAGCATATGGTTGAATGTCCACCGGACGATGAAGCGGTTGACCGGGCCGACATTCATCTCCTGAACCCCGCGCTCAATATCTTCGGGCGAAGCCTCTCGCCTCAGGTCGATAATCAGCGCCGTGCCGTTCGGGCGCAGCACGCGGTACATCTCCGCGATCGCCTGAACAGGCTGCGAGAAGTTCTTAAAGGCCGCCTGGCAGATGATCCAGTCAAAGGACTCGTCTTCGAAAGGCATGTCTGAAGCGTTCCCCAGCCTGAAGTCCACCAAAACGCCCGCTTTTTCGGCATTTTTCCGCGCGATTTCAACAAAGGTTTCGCTGATATCCAACCCTGTGATGTCATACTCTCCCAGCCGGGCGAGTTCAATCGCAAAGTACCCCGGCCCTGGCGCAATTTCCAGCACGCGGCTGCCGGCAGGGATGAGCTCAGCCAATTCACGGGCAGTCCCGTGATGCCGCGCCATATCTTTTGCAGTTGTTTTCGCATACCAGGATGCGATCAATCCCTCCATAGGTAAACCTCGATAGCCTTTATCGGTTTTCGTTACCATATTTCCACTCCTTCAGCAAATCTCAACGGCTTGCGCCGTTCAATTCAGGCTTAATATACGCAGCAGCCTGCCGCCTGGCATCACCCATGCCGGGTGATCAGGTGGGTGAAAGAAGGAGAATATGAATCGATACGAATGACAGCGGTTGGGGGATTTATTCACACCCAGACAGGAACAAGCGCCGGGCCTCCTGCGCCAGCGCATCCGGAACGCCTGGATACGGCAGCATAACATAGCAATCGGTCCCATCCGGGCCGGCAGCCAGGTCGGCGATTCGCTGAAAACCCGCCCGGTCGATGCCGCGCTGCGACGGTTGGTTATCCAGGTCCGCGCCAATCCAGATGCGGCAGACCGATTCGGCTTTCAGCGCTTCGGCCATAAATGCCAGCAGTGCGCTGTACAGGTACTTCTGGCGAAACGCCGGCAGCGTGACGCAGTCCCAGATATAGGCTTCGCAGGGCAGCAGGCGCAGCGTCAGGTCCAATTCGCCGACGTACTCCTCGCCAAAACTCGCCCAGCCGTAGGCTGCCAGCCGGTCCCCGGACCGGGCGGCATAACACCACCGTCCGGTCTCAAATCGCCTTTCGATTTCATCCGGCGAAAGGCTGCCTGCTGCCGCCAGCTCTCCGGCGGCTTCTGGCCCAACCCTGGCAAAATGTGCATCAACCAGCGGCCTGACCATCTGGACGGGCTGATCTTGCGCCAGCGTCCAGATGGTGCCAATCCGCTTAAGCTGCGTCCGGTCCACAGCCATCAGGCAGGTCGGGACGATTCAACCGGGTAGCGCTGGCGGGTCAGCTCGGCCACAGCGTCAGCGATATGCTTGTCGCTGATGGCATAATCACCGCTTTGCACGCGGATCCTGTGCGCGGCGCTCAACACGTCAGAGTGGGTGTACCCCTCCGGCGGTTCGAACTTAAAACAGGCCATTTCCAGCAGCTGGCCGTTCGGGTCGCGGAAATAGATCGAATCCATAAACCCGCGGTCGATGGGGCCGGTATTCTTGATCCCCAGCGCTTCCAGCCGCTCGGCGACCTGCGTATAAGTGGCCCGCGAAACGTTGAAGGCCAGGTGGTGCAGGTTGCCGATCCCCTCAGGATTGGGCGTGGAGTCATTCTCGCGCGTTGGCCGGACAAAGAAAGTGATCAGCCTTCCGTCGCCTGCGTCAAAGTACAGGTGAATCTCCTCAGGCACGTCAAGATTTGGCTGCTCGAAGATCAGCGGCATTCCAAGCACGCCCTGATAGAAATCGATAATCGCCTCGCGGTTCGAGCCGACAAACGTGATATGGTGAACGCCTTGCGTTTGTATTCTGGTCATTCGTTATCCTCTGTTATCCTTTGACAGGGAAATCTGACCGGAGCGGCGAAGCGATGCAGGCAAAAACCCCGGTCAGAGAATCGCTCAAATGGTGAAGAACAGCCGCCGGGCGGTTTCAATCACCTGCGGGTCGCCCCGCGCCGCGCCGCCGGGGAAACGCTGGAATGCGGTCAGTACAAAATCAGATGGATCGAAGGTAAAGACGGCATCCAGGCCTTCGAAATTACCCGTCTCGGGCTGGACCGAAAACTGGCAGTCGCGCACGGTCGCCCGCCATTTGCCGCCCCATTCACCGGTGACTTCAATGCCGTATTGAATGTCAACCCCGGTCGCCGAAGCATCATCCACGGTTGCAGGCAGCAGCGCATTCAACATATACGGCACGAGCACGCCCGCGGTGCGCTCGTCCAGCTTGCGGACCTTCTCGCCCAACCCGTAGCGGATATCCCAGGTGTGGACGCCGTAATCCATCACGTGGAAAGCAGGATAGAAAAACGTCGGCAGCGGCCCCATAAAGGGGTGGGTCACGAGAAAGTTACTCCACTCATCGGCGGTCAGGCTTTCAAAGATGTCCATCATCTTGGCATAGTCAGCCTTCAGCCGCGCGATGGCTTCTTCTCTCGGCAAACTGCGGAACGCCTGGGCATGTTTGTTGAGTTCCGTGCTCATCACATGCAAGCCAACCGTATCAGCCGGTTCGCCTTTGCGGGCTTTCTCCCAGCGGGTGAGATACCCCTCTGTGACATCGAGCATGTGCCCAACCAGGTCACGAACTTCCCATTCTGTGCAGCGAGTCTGAACATTCCAGTTCTTGGGATCATCGACAAGGCTAAAAAAATCCGAGCTCTCCCTTCGGATGACGTCCAGCACAGTGTCTTTTCCGCTGTAGTCCATCGAATTTATTGGAGGCATGTCAGATTCTCCTTTCTGTGAAATCTCAGCCGGTCTCTTCATTCGAAATGATCGAAATCATTTCCCAAGGTACAAGTTTTTTACCCGGTGCACCTCCTTTACCACGCTTCCCTCAGAATCTGCTCGATGACGGCTGCATCTTCAACAGGCCTTGGGTTGTCATGAACCGTCCGGTTCTCAAACCCGAGCCGGGCCAGATTGGGCAGGTCGCGCTCTTTTACACCGGCATCGCGCAGCCGCCGCGGCAGGTTCATCTGCCGGGCCAGTTCATCTAACTGCCGTGCAGCGTCTTCGACAGCCGCCGCTGCGTCATGCTCGCCTGTCGTGATGCCCATCGCTTCGACGGCAGGGAGGAGCAGTTCACCGGCTGCCGGCGCGTTAAAGCGCAGGACGTGGGGCAGCATAATCGCGTTGGCAATGCCGTGAGGGACCCCCGCCGATCCACCCAAAACATGGCACAACCCGTGGTGCATCGCCATTTTCGCGCTTGCAAGCGACAGGCCCGCCAGATGAGCCCCAAGCAGCATCTCGCTGCGCGTGTCGAGGTCGCTGCCGTCTGCATAGCAGTGGGGCAGCGCGTGAACAATATGCCGGACGCCAGTCACCGCCACGCTTGAGGAGACAGGGTGGCGCGTCACGGAATAGAGCGCTTCAAAGCAGTGAGCCAGCGCATTGAACCCGGTGGAGGCGGTCATCTCGGGCGGAAGATCGAGCGTAAGCTCAGGGTCATAGATCACAAGCCGGGGAGCGATGCTCGGGTCTTTAACCGTCACCTTGCGCGGCGGGTCTTCGCGCGTGTGGGTGATTCCAAACACAGCCGTCATTTCAGATCCGGCATAGGTTGTGGGCACGGCGACAACGGGGATCAGCCGCCCGCCGTCTACGGACGGTGCTGTACCGTCCGCGGACTGCCTGCCCAGTCGATAGGCCAGGGCTTTTGCCATGCCAATTGGGCTGCCCCCGCCCAGACCGATCACCCCATCAATCTGAGACTTCTCCGCAAGCGCTGCGGCCTCTTCCACCTGAATATCGAGCACATGCGGGCTGACCGAATCGTACACCGCCGCCAGCCTATCGCCCAGCGCGGTCTCTATCAAGGTCACGCAGCCGGCAGCCCGTTGAGACCGGCTTGTGCAAAGCATGAGCCGCTGTAAGCCGTACCGCTCCACGATTGTTCCGATCTTCGCCAGCGCGCCCGGCTCGAAAACCACTTCCTGCGCGTAAGACACGTATTGAAAAGAGTTCATGGTCATCACGGATAGACCTTCTTCCCTTCGCTCAACATCGAGACGAACTTCTCGATGCGGCGGGCTCGAGTCTCGGGCTTTTTGGCATCGTGAATGCGGTAGAGGATTGCATAGCGGTTCCGGCTGTCCAGTGACTCAAAAAACTGCCGCGCCGTCTCGTTCCCTTCCAGCGCCTGCCGAAAATCATCAGGAACCGCCATGCTGCTCTGCCCTTCATACGCGGCCTCCCAGCGCCCGTTCGATTTCGCTTCCTCGATCGCCCTGAGGCCGGCCGGTTTCATCCGCCCTTCTGCGATCAGTTCTTCAGCCCTGTCGCGGTTAATTTTCGACCACCTGCTGCCCTTGCGGCGCGGCGTGAAGCGCTGCAGCCAGAATGCTTCATCAAACGTGCTGGCCTGCCCGTCAATCCAACCATAACAGAGCGCTGCATCCAGGGCTGCTGCTCGCGAGATGCTCTCTTCCAAACTCCCCTTTTTCGCGAACTTCATCCAGATCCCCTTCGAATTTGCGTGATTTGCCTCGAGCCACTGCTCCCACGCTTCTTCTGTCGCAAATGACAGGATCGGAAGCCCCTGTTTTTCCTCCACGGCCTGCTCCTCCGTCGCGCAATATTGTCAGTTATATTATGACATAAATGATCAATTTTATTATGCATTATCTCGAAAATCGCTGACAAGGATTGGACAACGGATTTTTTTCACGGATTTCACGGATTGTTGAGCAGCCCAATTCTTCGAACCATCCAGTTTAATATGACAATTAAGGCCATTTTGAGGTATAAATACCCCATGCATGATCAGGGGGACAGCAGCGCTGGAGAAAGGAGTTATCAGGGTGGAGATCAGGTTTCATTCAAAAGCATACTGCATCGATGGTTACGCCGGAGAGGTCGAGTACGTTTTTATCAACCGGCGAAGCTGGAAGGTCACCCATATGATTATTAAGGAAGACGGTCGTGAAAGTGACGATTGGATCGTCCCGCTGCGGTTTCTGGAGACATCCGCGCCGGATGCGGTCCGGTTGAACTGCACGCTGGCACAGGTTCGCGGGCTTCCGCATTTCACCCTGCTCGGTCTTCCTGCGCGCAATTTATACGAAACAGCCGGTGAATTGGTCGGGACGGATACCTATTCCGTCCTCGAGGCCTCGCTTCGACAGGCGTATGAGCTCAATGTACCGCCCGGATACGATTTTTTATACTGGGGAACGCAGGTCGGGACTGCTGACAGGCAGGTCGGGCGGCTCAATGCTGTTCGCTTTGAGCCGAAGCACCACATGCTCTCGGCGCTGGTCATCCAGCAGCGATTTTTGTGGATGAAGAAAGCGTATGCCATCCCGTCTCGGAATATCGCCGAAATTGAACCGGAAATTGTCACGCTCCATGCGGATCTGACCGGTGTTGAAGCGCTTCCGGCGATGCCGCCGCGCCGGAGCTAAATCTCGCTGCCGCATCATCAAACCGCGCGGGTGAGTATATTATTAATTTCCTGTAACATGCGAAGGGCATCGCATGTTACAGGATAGATGATTCGTTCATCGACGCATCTATGCAGCCGCCTTTCGAAAAACGGAGACAAAATGGAAGCGAAACCTGCTTTCAAGACAATTGACGAGTATATCGCCGCCTTTCCTGAAAACATCCAGGAGATCCTGAATAAAATTCGGGCGATCATCCACGACGCTGCCCCGGAGGCAACAGAGGCAATCAGCTATCAGATTCCGACCTTTAAACTCAACGGAAACCTGGTCCATTTTGGGGCATTTAAGGGCCATATTGGCTTTTACCCCACGCCGAGCGGAATGGCAAAGTTCGAAAAAGAGCTTTCGCCTTATGCGGGGGCAAAAGGCTCAGTGCGCTTTCCGTTGAGCGAGCCCATCCCATATGACCTGATCCGGCGCATTGTCGAATTTCGGGTGAGTGAAGTGCGAGAGAAAGCCAGGGCGAAAAAATAATAAATGATCAGCGCGGTCAGGCAGTGGATTGCCTGACCGCGCATTCGTTCAAGAACTGCTAGAAATCACTGTTGTTAGAGAGACGCAACGTACTTACCGCACAGTCTGCCAAACGTTGCGCAGCGGCCCGCGTTTGTGCCCGCGCCGAAGTTCGGGTAAGTCGAATAGTAGTAGCGTCCGGCGTCGTTGCCGACCACAAACAGTCCTTCGATCGGCTTGTCATCCTGACCAATCGCCTGTCCGTTCGTGGTTGTATGAATGCCGTCCAGCGTGCAGAGAACCGTGCCGCCGACCTTTCCGCCGTAGAAAGGCGGGGTCCGCAAGGAAGACAACCGGAAGGGTTCTTTGCCGAAGTCGCTGTCCTCGCCGCTGTCATACAGCTCGTTGTAGCGGTCGACCGTCTGCTTCAGGCCTTCAGGGTCAATCCCCAACCCCTTAGCAAGGTCTTCGAGTGTGTCCGCTTTGATGACCATCCCGTTGTCGACCCAGTCATTGATCTTCTTTTCCAGATTATCCAGGCCTTCCGGATGGTGGTTTCCGCCTTCCCGTTCAATTAAGGTCGAGCAGCCGATGGTGTGGAAGCGAGTCACATCTTCCTTCCAATTGGAGTCGAAAATGACATACCATGCCCGGCCTTCGAAATTCGCGGCAGCATGAGCCATAAAATCATAAGGCGCCGATTCGTTGCAGATCCGCTTCCCGGCCTTATTGACTTTCAGGAACGGCTGTGAAGAGACGCGGAAATAAGCCGGCTGGGTATTCCACGGGTCTCCGAGCTCTACATCAGGCTTAACCAGGCCGCGGTCGAAGATCATGCAGCAGTGTGAAGCGTCGAATTTCGCGCCAGCCCAAAGCGCTGCTTTGATGCCGTCGCCGGTTGCGCCTGCAAAGGACATATTCCCCGTAAGGCTCTTCTTTGTTTCACCCTGCAGGGCAGTAAACATCACTTCGTTGCGGGCATACCCGCCGGTAGCAATGATCACGCCTTTGGATGCATTGATGCGGATATGTTTACCGTCTTTATTCGAGGCGTAAATCCCGACCACTTTATTGCCCTCTTTAATCAGGCATTCCATCTTGGTTTCGTTGCGGTATTGGCAGCCGTCAAAACTGGTGATGTATTCGATCATGTCTGCCGCAACGACCTGTTCGTGGTTTTCGACGCCCGGCTTCGGCTTCGTGCCATGGCCGGTCGGCCACATGCGGTAGCGAGTCGGTTCCTTGGGCATGTTGTATTCCAGCGCGATCTCGCATTTGCCTCGTTCGTTGAGGAAATCAGTATACCAGTCGAGCGCTTCACCGCTGTGGTCGGCCCAGGTCCTCACCATGCTCATATCGTTATGATTCAATGCGAAGCAGCAGATATCGTTGACGATCTCTGTTTTGTCAATCTCAACGCCCTTCTCTTTTTGAACCTTCGAGCCAACAGCGCCTAATGCCGACTGCCGGACACTGGTCGGGTTGGTCATTTTTTCAATCAGCATGGTTTTTACGCCGGCTTCGGCGGCTGCGCAAGCGGCGAAAAAGCCGGCGCACCCGGCGCCGATAACCAGCACATCCGTATCAATCGTTTCGACGCAGTCTGCGTCAGTGATATTGGGCGGCGTCCCCAACCAATCAACTTCTGCAGCCGCCGGGTTTTCAGCGGAGGCGTTTGCGACAGCGGTCGGTTGTTCACCATCGACCACCTTCGGCTGGCAGGCGGAGAACAGCGCTCCACCGCCAACTGCAGCAGCGCCGATCGCAGAGTCTCGCAAGAATCCGCGGCGGCTTATCAGTTTTTTGGCTTTCTCTTCTTGACTCATAGCATTCTCCTTATAAAACACAAACCATAAAATATAAACCGGCAAGAAAAAACGCCGCGGGATCATTCGATTCCCGCGGTACTTCAGCATTGAATGAGTCTTGCAATACCTTGATACCAGCTAAATCTTTAAAAGAAACGGATGACTCGACTCGGATATGATATTTGAAATTGAAGGGTCAGAAAACAGAAGCAATTGTAACATAATTATATACACACTTTGTTAAATGTAAAATGTTATATTACATTCAACCGTAATATAACCGACATTATTCAGTGTGGAAAACGCACGCTGTTTCCTGTAAAATAAGTTTCGTGACGAAACAGATCGATTTGATCGACTATTTATTCGAAGAACAGCCGCGGCGCAGTGAGCTGGAACGGCTGGCAGGCGAACTGCTGCTGTGGATGGAAACATCGACGCGCTTTACCGGTTTCGTCGAGACCTACCGTGATAAGATCCGCAAGAAAATCCGCGTCTCGCGCGATGCTGAGAGCGTATTGGACTTGCGCAGTGAGCTGGAGACCGCCCGCGGGCTGCTGGACGACCGCCGGTTTTCTGTAACCTACGAACCGTACGCCAGCGCCAAAATTCGCGGGCCTGATTTTGGCGTTACTTACCGCCAGAATCAGGTCTTCAACGTTGAAGTGGCGCGCCTCCGCAAGGAAGAGCGCATTTTACGCATCCTGCTGGACAAGCTGGGGCAAATGCAGCCCGGCATGGCCAACCTGCTGGTCATCCATACACCGGCAGCGCTGGCTCAAACCATCGACCTCGACCAGATCATGCGGTCGATCAAGAATCGGGCCGAAGCAAGAGACCCCTCTTTCTACGCTGCCAGCCGCTACACCGGGCCGGCTCCTTTCTATAAGGATTTTCTGCACCTGAGCGGCATCTTTTTGTGGGTTTCTGCGCCAGAAGCGGCAGGCCAATTGTGGGTCAACAAACAGTCCCGCCCCGCCCTGGATCGGAAAATCCTTCAGACGGTCAGTTCGCTGCCTTCTGGCGTACCGCGGTCTGGCAGTCCCATCTCATCGCCAGAGCAAGCGCAGCTGCAAACAGGCTCAATCAAACCGAAATCGTAGGGGGAGAAAACAGGAGTATACAAATGAATACAGTCATCTCGAAGGACGGAACGCGGATTGCCTACGAGCGCGCAGGCAGCGGACCGGCAGTCATCCTGGTAGACGGCGCGCTGGGCTACCCGGGCATCTTT
>Ga0134094_1002953_pt1 | contig 13384 bp, 9 predicted proteins | sample 5_1taG_FD_94458 | JGI IMG/M metagenome (GOLD analysis project Ga0134094, IMG submission 94458) | Switchgrass degrading microbial communities from high solid loading bioreactors in New Hampshire, USA - 5_19_20_110_A1 metaG | ecosystem: Engineered > Bioreactor > Semi-continuous > Anaerobic >... | reverse complement strand
TGGGGTGTCGCCGATGCACACCGTATTCGCCCAGACGGCAGCGAAGGTGAGAGCATCATGTTCGTTGCGCCGCCCCCTGGCACGGAGATGATCCGCCCGATCCTGATCGCAGGCCGCTGGCTCGACCCAAAGGACGAAAATGCCGTGGTGATCAACAGCGACCTGGTCCGCCAGGAGCCCGACCTGACCGTCGGCTCGGAGGTGGTGCTAAAGATTGAAGGGAAAGAGACCCGCTGGGTTGTGGTCGGGATCGTCCAATCGATCATGATGGGCCCCTGGGCCTATACAAACGAGCCTTACTTTGCCTACAGGCTCAACAAAAAGGGCCTGGCCAGCGCCGTTTACATCTCAACCAACCTGCGCGGCGAGGCAGACGTGCAGGAGGCCGTTCGCCAGCTTGAAAACCTGTACTTGCAAAATGGGATCCGGCTGAGTTCCATCTCCACCGTCACCGACCTGCGCAGCGCGACAATCCTCCAGTTTCAGGTGATTATCAGCTTCCTGCTGGTCATGGCGCTGTTAATCGCCCTGGTCGGCGGGTTGGACTTAATGGGAACCATGAGCCTGAATGTCATCGAACGCTCGCGTGAAATCGGCATCATGCGTGCCATTGGCGCGCGCGACGGCGACATCCGCCAGATTGTCATCATTGAGGGCGTGTTTATTGGCCTGCTTAGCTGGCTCGCCGGCGCGGTTCTGGCGCTGCCGCTTGGAAAGCTGCTCAACGACATTGTCGGTCAGGGGTTCCTGCAGACGCCGTTGAACGATGCAGTTTCCTTATCCGGCGCGCTGATCTGGCTCGGCTTCATCACAGTCCTCTCCATCCTCTCGAGCATTCTACCGGCTCGCCGGGCAACAAGAGAACCGATACGCGAGGTTTTGGCTTATGAATAAAATAAATATAGATCAGAACCATATGCATTTGCACATCCAGCAGGCATCTGGTCGGGCATACCGCCGGGCTACAGGCTTTATTTTCTCCGATAGGCATATCCGCAAAGGGAGGTTATAGATGAATAAGGGGTTGGTCTATCTGATTGTCGTCGTAGTCATTGCCGCGGCTGCGGTCCTGTTCTTCACGCTGGGCGGGGCGCAGGCGCTTGCGGCAGCATTGAATCCACCTGAGCCAACACCTGCCGTTATGGGGATGGATCAAACCACGCTTCCGGTCGTTACGGATAACGAAATCAATGTCGCCGGACGCGTCGTCCCTGCACAATACATGGATTTGAGCTTCAACAGCGCCGGCGTCGTGGCTGAGGTGCTTGTCGTTGAGGGTCAGGCTGTCAAGAAAGGTGAAATTATCGCCCGCCTGAGAGACGAAGAGAAAATGGCCCTTTCGGTATCTGAGGCCAGGCTCGCGGTCATGAACGCAGAAAAGGCGATCGAAGACCTCAAACGGCAGGCTCCGCTGCTCGCGGCTCAGGCGGCCTACGACATTACCCAGACGAAGGAGAAACTGGACAAAGCCCAGAGGACCCGCCGGGCGATGGATTATCCCAAGGCAACGCAGAAGCAGATTGACGACGCCTATAAAGATTACAAAGCAGCTGAAGAAGTGCTCAAGATGGTCGAGCAGTACGCCAATTCAGAAAATAAAGAGATGCGCGACGCTTACAATGCCGCAAAAAAAGAGCGCGATACGCTGCTTTCCCGGTATAACTGGTTGTTGAGCCAGTATACAACGCTCGAAATCGCCGAAGCCGACGCCCAGGTTATGCTGCTGGAAGCTGAACTGCAGGATCAGCAGCGCAAATATGAGATCTATTCGCAAGGCCCAGACCCGCTGGAAATGTCCATTGCCGAATCGCAGCTTGAGCTTGCAAAAGCCCAACTGAGAGTCGCGGAAGCAGCCTACGCAGACCTTGTGATCACCGCGCCGTTCGATGGCGCTGTTGTAGACATCAAGATGCATTCGGGCGATTATGTAACCCCCGGGCAGGCCGTGGCGCTGATCGCGGACTTCTCAAAGTGGCACATTGAAACCGAAGACCTGACCGAGCTGAGCGTGACCCGCATTCGAGAAGGCGCGCGAGCCGAGGTGCACTTCGACGCACTGCCTGAAGAGACCTTTAACGGTGTCGTGATCGACATTAAACAAATTGGTGAAAACAGGCAGGGCGACATCACCTATACAGCCGTGATCGAGCTGGAAAAAGCCGATCCGCGCCTGCGCTGGAATATGACTTCGCCGGTTGTCATCAAGACTGACTGATCGAACGCTCCCCTGGTTCGAAATCACCGGCAATGAGAGTGGGGCTGCCCAGGTAAGGCGTTTGGGCAGTCCCCTTCCTTCAGGCGCAGAATGTTTAAGGGCCACGACCGCCAAATCTGGCGGTCGTGGCCCTTAAGAATACGTCTGCTCAACGATGATGAAAGGCCAGGGGCTTAACCGCCTGCCTGGCGTCTTCGCTCCAGCGCCTCAGGCTCTTTATCAGGATCAAGACACTCGACAGGGGGCTGGATAACCGGCAGCTTGCCGTCGCGCAGCGGGTTCACGTTTGCCGGTATGGCGCCCTGTTGATTGCTCTTCTGCCGGTTCAACATCTGGGCCCCGCTCATCGTGCGCATATACTGGCCCGTCCAGCAGAACATTTCTGAGGCTGCATTGATCAGCTCAGCCGCCCCAATTGCCGCTGTCATCACCAGAAATACACGCGTCGGGCCGGGGAACAAATAAAGGGCATAGACCAGCAGCGCGGCAACCCAGGTCCCCGAACAGATCGGGCACGAAAGAAGCTGGCCAAAGGCCTGCTGAAACCCCTTTCCCTTTGGCTCAACCGTATCACCGGCTCCGGTCGGGTCTGGAACCGTTTTGGTGAAGAACGAACGCAGCGGCTCTGTCACCCGATCATAGGCGATCAGATGCCCCAGCCGATATGTTGCAAATGCAAGTAAAACCAGGTCCATCCAGGAGAGTGAAAATACTTCCAAACCCGGTCCATAAATCATCATCCAACCGGTAAAAAGGGCAAATCCGCCAAGAAAGACCACAATCAGAATCAGTTTGGCGAGATATTCCATCCGAACGGATTTGTCATTACTAGGCGACATACCATCGTCCTCCTCAGAAACCAATTCTACACACCTGCTCCCCGGATGTTAATCCATGGATTACCCCCCTAACTACAATAGCACAAAATTTAATTTTGTACATTGAAATTATCCCCACAAAAGGGCGTAAAAGAATAGCAGAAAACACTTCCTTTAGATGGGGGATCTTCATACCTCGAAAGGCAACTCCCCCAGACGTGATAAACCGCGCGATCAATACCGCCAGGAACAGGACCTGCTGTATAATGTGAACGGAAACCGCCCAAACCCTATAGATGCAACTCCGGAGGGTGAAAATCGCCACCAAATACGGGATCCAGCTCCCAAAACTACCGAAGCAGCTTCCAGCCGCCGGCATCGAAGCGCTCACCGATGACGCGCTTTATGAGCAGAAGCTTTTTTCGGGCATCCACCTCGATGACCAGCACGCAGCGGACCTCATCTTTGAGCAGTGCCTGTTCCGGCGCGTATCCTTCCTGCAAACCCAGATGACCAACATCCGCCTGGATAACTGCCGCCTGGAAATGTGCGACCTATCCGGCGCAGCATGGACAAATGCCCGCCTCCGCCGGGTCGAGATCTCCGGCAGCCGGCTGCTCGGTTCGACGCTCGCTGAAGGCGCTTTCGAGGATGTTATTTTTATCGACTGCCCGGCGGAGAGAGCCAATTTCACATGGGCGTCATTCCGGTCGGTCCGGTTTGAGAAATGCGACCTGCGCGGGAGCGCGTTTATTGGCGCGGACTTGAAAGGCGCCGTCTTTCACCAGTGCGACCTGACCGGCGCAGACATGCGCGAGGCCAGCCTGACCGGGGCCGATTTCCGCACCTCGACGATCGACCGGTTGAACGTCGGCGTGAACGAGCTTCGGGGCGTGGTGATTTCACCACCCCAAACGCTGCAGGTGATGGGACTGCTGGGGATTCAGGTCAAAGAGGTAGATGAGGAATAATATCCTCTACGCCGCTCTCGCCTTCTCCGCATAGCGATTCGCCATCATAATGCGTTTCTCCAGCGCCGGGTGCGAGTAGAGCAAAAACTCGACCCACGGCTCGGGGTCGACTTCTGCCAGGTTCTGGTTCGCCAGCCGTGTCATTGCCGAAGCAAAAGCGCGCGGGTTCTGGGTCGCATCTAAAGCATATTGGTCTGCCATGCGCTCGCGCCACCTCGAGAGCGCATTTCCAAGCGGCATGGTCACCAGCCCGAACACGCCCATCACCAGCATAAAGAGCGGCAGCGCGGCAATATCGCCCACGCCCTGAAAACCGAACTGCCCCACGCCCCAGCGCAAGGCGAGGTGAGCAAAGAACAGCCCCAGCACGGTTGTGAGCGTCTGCGAGAGGATCAACAGCGGGATATCGCGGTTGACGTGATGCCCCAATTCGTGCGCCAGCACCGTCTCAATTTCATCGGCGGTGAATTCATCCAAAAGGGTGTCGCCCAGAATAATCCGCCGGGTTGAGCCCAGCCCGGTCAGCGCGGCGTTGGCTGACTTCGTCCGGCGGCTCATGTCGAAACGGTAGACGCCCTTTACCTGCGTGCCGGCTTGCTCGAACAGCCGCTTCAAGCGCGCCACCAGGTCAGCGTGCTCCTCGCCCAGCGGGACAAATTTATAAAATATCGGCATGAGCAGCACCGGGGCAAGCGTAGAGAAGACCACGCTGAACAGCAGCATCAGCGCCGCCGCCCAAACCCACCAGGTGTCCGGGAAAGCCCGCAGCACCGCGTAGACCACTTCCAGCAGCAGCAGCCCGATCACGCCGTTCACCAACAGGCTCTTCACCTGATCGCTGATCCACCCTTTCAAGGTCTGGTTCGATTGCCCAAACCGGTGCGGAAGCACAAAACCCGAATAGTACGAGAGCGGAAGATCAATCAGGGAATAAATGCCGCCGAAAATGAGCGCAAAGAGCGCCACCAGCAGCCAGGGGCTGTTCGTGAACCCTTCCAGCCACCCGCGCAAGCCCGCTGACCAGCCCAACAGCAGCCACACTAACGCATAAATACCCGTAAGCGCCAGATCCACCAGCATGAGCCGGCGAGAAATGCGTGAATATTCTTTCGCCTTTTTCTGACGATTAAGATCTAATTCAGCGGTTTCCATACCTGTAATTATATTCATTATTGCAGCAAGCCCATATCGACTGCGCAGCGAACCAGTTCCATCCTGCTCTTTACACCGAGCTTCAACACAATGTTTGCCCGGTGAAACTCCACCGTCCGCGTGCTGATGTTCAATTTTTCAGCCATCTGATGGTTTGTATACCCCTGCGCAATCAGGCGCAAAATTTCTTTCTCGCGTTTGGTCAGCAGCTTCTCATGATCTAACCCCTGTAAGCGGTTCCGTCTCTCATCGACCATGCCGGTGACAAGCGCGCGCGTCAGGGACGGCTGGACGTAAAGCTCGCCTTTTCCGACAGCGCGAATGGCCTCCAAAAGCTCCGCTTTGGCAGACTTTTTGACGATATAGCCCATTGCGCCGGCCTTCAATGCATCCTGCAGCACAGCCTTATCTTCATGGACGGTCAGCACCAGCACAGCGGTACGCGGAAACTGCCTGCGGATTTGCCGGGTCGCTTCGATCCCATTCATGCCCGGCATGCTGACATCCATCAGAATAACATCCGGCTTCAATTCGCTCGTTTTTTGGATCACCTCTTCAGCGCTGGCTGCCTCTCCCACGACTTCGATGTCTGGCTCAGCGTTCAGCAGCTCAATCAAACCTGCGCGAAGAATCCCATGGTCATCAGCGACGATAATTCGAATGGACATCTGGAACCTCCAGCAGGATCTTTGTCCCGTTACCAGGAGCGCTGATGACGGACAACCTGCCATTTAACATCTCTGCCCGCTCACGCATCCCAAATATACCCAGCCGTTCGCTGCAAGCGAGAGCCTGCGGGTCAAACCCCTTCCCGTTATCAACAACGCTGACCCGCAAATGATCGTTACACTGCTCCAATAAAATATTGATTTGTGATGCCTGAGCGTGGTGCAGCGCATTATTCAGGGATTCCTGCACGATGCGGTAAATCGAAATTTCCACGTCTCCGATCAGCCGTTGATTAAACCCGCGAACCTCAAATTGGACGTCGATATTGTGTTTCTCCTGGATCGACTCAACAAGCTGCCGCAGCGCGGGAATTAAACCTAACAGATCCAGGCTGGACGGGCGCAGGTTCACCGACAGCCGGTGCAGGTTATCAAGGACATCCTGAACGATCCTGTTGATCTCATCAATCGCTGCCTCGACTGCCTCTGGGGAATTAACGTCGCTGCGCAGCATATTCAATGCATAAATCAAATACGTAAGCGCCTGGCTGGCTTCATCGTGCAGTTCGCGGGCTACATAACGCCGCTCCTGTTCCTGAACATCGACCAGCCGCCGCGATAATGCCTGAAGCCTGGAACGGCTGCTCTCGATTTCTTCAAACAGCCGTGCATTTTGAACGGCAATCGAAAGCTGCACCGTGAGCGATTCAAACAATTGAATTTCATCATCGGAGAAGCCGCCGGGGTCTTCACAGAACAGCATCAGCACGCCGATTATCCGGTCGTGCGAGAGCATCGGGATAGAACAGGACCCGTGACACAGCTCATCGTTGTGCGAATGATCCGGCCAGTGGTCTGACGAAGGATGGTCTTTAATCACAAAGGGCTTTCTGGACTTGACGCTCTGTTGAAATTCGGGTTTCTGCATGAGCCATGACCAGGCAGCCTGCACCATGTCATCAGAAATCCCCCAGCATGTCTCCAGGCGATAATCGGTGTGGTCGCCCTCTTCACAGGTAAAGACAGCTCCCCGGCGAATGCCCAAATCCTCCGTGAGCAGCGTTTGCAAAGCGCCAAAGATTTTATTCAGCTCGAGCGAACTGCTAATCTGATGATTGATTGTATTCAGCGCTGCCAGCTCTGCATTGCGCCGCCGGATTTTCTCTTCGGCTTCATTCCGCGTGGCGATCTCTTCTTGTAGCGCCGCGTTCCTTTCTTCCAGCTCCCGCGTGCGCTCATGCACGCGCTCCTCGAGCTGCAAGCGGACCCGGTTCAACTCGTCCATGCTCTCTTGATGCGATTTTTCTACCTCTCGCCGCAAGCGAATTTCTCTCACCAGTGGGCGAAAGGCAAATAAATAAACAAAGAGAGACACGGTGCCGGCCGTGATCAAAACGTCGACCAGCAGGTTGGTCCACTCGCTTAGTTCAGTAAAATGAAGTAATAGGGTATGAATAATGGCTTCGGCAATCAAGACAGAACCGATCACCGTCAGAAACATTCGAGTGGGCGTTTCTTTAAATTGAAGCCGGCGGATCTTGAACAATGTGATTATCCTCGCTGCCGCTGGAATTGATTTGGGATAATGAATACCTGGGATAATTATACAGGTATTCTTAAAACCATATGTTCTTAAATTATTTGGGGATGTCCTTCTCTTTTTGGACATCCCCAAAACCTTTATTTACTTACTGATCAGTCTTCCAGGCCAGGATAAACGTTGATGCGGTGGTTTCCGGCATCTACCACCCAAATGCTGCCGGAGGAGTCGACCGCGATGCCGTTTGGCATGCCAAAGGCGTCCTCCTCGATGCCGTATTGGCCAAATACAGCCAGCGGCTGGCCTTCAGTCGTGAAGACAATCACGCGGAAGCCCTCCGGGTCGGTCAGGTAAACCCGCCCGCTGTCGTCGACGGCTAGATAAGGTTTATTGTCGATCGAGGAACTGCCCCATCCCTGCACGGGCCAGCTCCGGACAAAATTCCCATCCGGGTCAAAAACGGCAACGCGCATATTCCACGTGTCAGCGACATAAACGAGCCCATCCGGCCCAATCGCGATCCCCACCGGTTCATCCAGGGCAGCATCGCCGCTGGTATCAAAATCGAACAGAAAACCGCCATTCGCATCGAAGACGCCAACACGCTTATTGCCCGTATCGGTCACATAGACTCGCCCATCTTCGCCCACGGCAACAGCCCGCGGACCCCAGAAGCGGTCAGGACCTTCGGCGCGCAGCCCGCCCATGCCCCACTCGAGCAAAAACGCGCCGTTCTGATCAAATTTCTGAATCCGGTGATTCCAGGTGTCAGCGACATAGATATTCCCCTGCGCGTCGGCGGCAATGCCCCATGGCTCATTCATCGTTCCAGGCGCTGGAGCCTCTCCGTCAGGCGTTCGGCTGCCCCATGTCGTGATCACCTGTCCCTGCGCATCGAGCTTTACAATCCTCGAAAACCCAGAATCGGCCACATAGATCGAGCCGTCAGGCCCAAACGCCAGGTTGCGCGGCGAGTTCAACCCGTCACCGGTCACCAGTTTGAGCGGATCGGGGTCGATCCGCAGGTTTTGATATGCGTCAGCAGCCGGGGTAATGTCTTCCAGTTGATAATCGCTGAGCGCCAGGTTGGGGATCTGATCGGCGATATCTTTGCGAATATAAACGCGCATGCGGTCTTCAAGCGGCCACTGCGCCGGCGGGTTGAGCGAAACCTGCCCGGTCAGCGCCGCGTACCTGGTATAGTCGCGGTTCCACCAGATTTGCCAAACGGCAGCGCGCATTTCTGGATCGGTGATCGCATTCCAGATGCGCTGCCAGGTCAGGTTCTTATAGTCCTCCATCGGCCACCACATGCGGATCACTTCGTAGCGGTGATAATTTGCCCCGATATAAGATTCGACTTTTCGGAAATTATCCGGGCTGACCACAACCACCTGCGCTCCCTCCACAGCCGGGCGTGAAGGCTGGTTTCCAAAGAACCCCTGGTAGTCGCGCAGATACCAGGCCATGGGCCAGGAGACGTCATTATCATACGCAACCTTCATGTTCTCACCTGCCGGGGTGGCGGCAATCTTTTCGATGTCTTCCATCGTCCATCTCACGCCCGGCGCGGCGTGCGCGTACCCGACAAATTCGGTTGTGTAGTCGTAATTCACATAGTTGACCAGGTACGAACTGCGTATGGTCACCACCAGCAGCAGCGCCACCAACCCTAACCCGGCATAACGAACCCCGCGCCGGATCTCACGCGGCGCCAGTTCGCCTGCGGTACTGTCACCGGGCTGCAGCAGATAACCGGTAAACCAGGCTGCCAGCAAGATAAACGGAACGGTGATATGGGTTGAGAGCCAGGGCATTTTTTCACCGGCAATGCTCAGGCCCAACCAGATCAGCGCGCCCCACCACAACACGAACAGGACGAACGTTCGCACCTGCTCTGTTAAGCGCCGCCCCTTGACCGCCAGCGTCACAGCGCCAAGCAGCCCACCCACAATGGGTAGGAATTCATAGAAGGGGAAGACGATTAAATAATAGTAATCCGGCTGCGCGCCGCGTGCTACGCTGTGCTGAGACAGCCAGTAGCCCAGCGAGCCGATAAACCCGGTGCCAAACCCATTCTTATTCGAGCCAAAGGTGGTGAACAAGAGAACGTCAATCACCAGGAACAGCCCGGCCAGTTTGAGCCAGCGAAGCCTGCCCCACCAGATCCCAACAGCAGCCGATGCAGCCCAAAACAGCCCCAACAGCGCCCAAAGCCGCGGGCCGGTGGGACCATATGCCCACTCGATGCTCTGGCTCGAGAGGACTGAGATGTCTACAAATGGCGCTCCGGTCAGCGTGCTCCACAGCGGATTCAGGACAAGCAGCGCAATGGGCGAAGAGAAAAACGCGCCAAGCGTTGCCAGCACAATCAGGAGGTCAAACTCAGCAGACCGGCGCGCAGCGTCCCAGCTAAAGCGGCCCTCGAAAATCCCCGAGATAAACAGCAGGCGAATCAGGATGAACCCGGCGAAGATCGCCAGGTAGATAAACGTGATCTCAAAAGCCGAGAACATCAACGCCAGCGAGATGGCCAACAGCAGCAGCCACTGGTCGGCAGAGGGATCTTCTGCCTGGCGGTCGCGCCGGTATGCCAGCATGGCGAAAACCGCCAGCAGCGCAAAGGTGATCACCTCAATGTCATGGCGGTTATAACGCGAATAAAAGAGCACATACGGTGAAACAAGGAAAAAGAGCGACGCAGCCGCCGACCCGAACCGCCCTAACCAGGGGCGCAGCAGCCAGGGAATGACCAGAACAATGATAATGCCCAGCAGCGCCGGAAGGAGGCGCGAGGTAAAGTCATTTGCCCCAAACAGCCGGTTAAAGAAAGCAGTGAACTCGAACAGGAACGGCCCGTGCATCATCGGGTTGTGGACATAGCCTCTCCCGTTCGCCAGCCACCATGAATAATAGACGTGCAGGCTCTCGTCATGGCTCATCACCCGCGTGCCCAGGTTTACGAAGCGTGTGAGCACTGCTGATACAGCCAGCAGGATCCAGGCGACCATTTCCCAGGTCTTCAGCTGCACTCGCCCGGCAGCCGCCGCTCCAGCTTGCTGCGCGGGCTCACTTACACGTCGAGTAGAGCGTTCAGATGTCTGATCCTGTTTTTCAAAAATAGACATAATGATTGTCCCTATCTATGATTGCAAAAATAAACCAACCAATTTTACCAGTTATTTCAAAATCATCAGGACTGCGCTGATCGGAGAGGCCGGTTGTACATCAGTGATAAAATCTATAGAAGCGTTGTCTGAATATATTCGAATAAGCTGAGGTGAACTCAATGCGACTCTTTTTCCTGGGAACGGCAGCCGCGGAAGGCTACCCGGGCATTTTCTGCGACTGCGCGAACTGCCGTGAGGCGCGTGAACTGGGCGGCCGAAACCTGCGCATGCGCAGCGCCCTGCTGGTGAACGACGACTTATTGATTGATTTTGGTCCCGACCTGCTGGCTTCGGCCCAGCGTTTCAACAAGAATCTCTCCCGCGTGACCACCGGCCTGGTGACTCACACGCATATGGATCATTTCTTTACCGGCAATTTTGAAATGCGGCATCCTGATTTTACCGGCCGCTTGCCCATCCTCACCATGCGGCTGTATGGCTCTCGCGATGTGGCCGTTGAGCTCGAAAAAGCCGGCTTAGACCTATCTTTGCTGCGGATGGAAGTTCACCCTGTGCAAGCATTTGACTGCTGGCAGAGCGGCGGCTATACCATCAACGCCTACCGGGCTTACCACGCAGTTGGGTATCTCGAAGCGCTCTTTTACAGCGTCGACGACGGCCGGCATTCCTTCTTATACGCCACCGACACGGGGCCTTTCCCTGAGGATACCTGGCAGGCGCTGAAAGGCCGCTCGTTTGATGTGATCATCCTCGAAGAAACCATGGGCAATGGGAAATATTCACAGCACATTGACTTCGATAACTTCATTGAACACGCGGCTCGCATGCGCTCCGCCGGGATGCTTCGCCCCGGTGGGCGCCTGATCGCCCATCACATGTCTCATTCCGCCAACCCAACCCATGAGAAAGTCGAAGCGGTTCTTGGCCCGCACGGCGTAGAGGTCGCCTATGACGGGCTGGAGATCAACCTGTGACCGGTGCCGGCCCGATGGTCTCAACCCTGCTCCGCGCCTGGGGTTCGCGCCTGGGCGCAGAGACGCGCTGCGACCCGTGGAGCGATCTGCATTTCGTTTTCCGCGTTGCCGCGCGCCGGGCAGATGGGACAGAGCAGGTTTATTTCCTGAAAGACGCCGGGCCTGCCAATCCGCAGGGCAGCCCGAACAGGCTGGCTTCTGACATCGCCGTGCTGCGCCATCTAAAGACATGCGGCCTGCCGGTGGCGCTGCCAGAACCAACCGGCGGCGGGCAGCCGTTTTTGCAGCACGGCGGCAGATGCTACACGCTCACGCCAGAACTGCCCAACTCCCCCAGTGAGACTGCCCCGAATAACCGGGTCTACCGGAACATCGGCGCTGCGGTCGCCCGCCTGCACAATGCGCTGGCAAGCTATCCCGATCCAATCGATTCGTGGACCATGGATTTGCCGCCGAGAATATTGGAAGAAGCACTGCCGGTGATTTTACGTCACCAGGACGCCCGGCAAAATGAACAGCTCATCGAAGTGCTGGAAACCATCCGCGGCCCGATCGAGCGGCTCTCTGATTTGCCATCTCAGCACATTCACGGCGATTGTCACGGCGGCAACATCCTCCTGGCCGGCGATGCGGTCAGCGGATTCGTTGATCTCGATCATCTGCCCACCGGCCCGCGGGTATATGACCTGTGCTGCTACCTGGCCAATGATGCTGTTCATTATTACAAGGACCCCGCCTCATCGAAAGCCTGGATAGAAACTGCCGTTCAGAACCTGTTTGCAGGGTATGAACAGGTGAACCCGCTCTCCGGCGCGGAGAAAGATGCTGTCCCGTACCTGATATTGGGCTTTCTGTTGATTAAGAGCGCCTGGTTTTACGAGCCGCTTGGCCTGCCCGACCGGGCGAAAGAGGACATGCAGTTGTTTTACTGGATGTATGCCAACCTGAACCTTGTCTGCGCGAGTATATGACTTATGCCTACCATAGAACAGACCAACCACTTCTTTGACTTTGCCGCCCGGCAGCTTCGAAATTTAATCGAGACGCACCCCGATCAGTTCCCAATGTATACAACCGGCGGGAAATGGGATTTCTCCGGCGAAAGCTGGACCAACTGGTGCGAGGGCTTCCTGGGCGGGCAGCTGTGGCTGCTGTACGAAAAGACCGGCGACCAGTACTGGCGCGAGAAAGCAGAACACTATTCGCGTCTCATCGAACCGCGGAAAACAGACCGCACCGTCCACGACCTGGGCTTTCTCTTCTGGCCCACCTGGAAACGCTGGTACGACCTCACCGGCGACCCAACGAAAAACGCCGTGGTGATCGAAGCCGGACGGACAATGGCGCTGCGCTTTAAGGAGAAGGGCCAATACCTGCGCTCCTTCCTGGCGGAGGACAGCCTGTTCATCGACATTATGATGAACGTCGGGATTGTCTTTTATGCCGCGCAGGAGACCAGCGACCCCGAGCTGATGCGAATTGCCACCCAGCACTGCCTGACGACGCGCAAGTACCTGGTTCGCGGCGACGGATCCACCGCGCATGAGGGCATTTTTGACCTCGAAACCGGGGAGTTCCTGCGCCAGAGCACCCAGCAGGGCTGGCGGTCTGATTCATCATGGGCGCGCGGTCTAGCATGGGCGATATACGGCTTTAGCAATGCTTACCGGATGACCAACGACATCCGTTTTCTGCAAACTGCCGAACAATGCGCCCGCTTCTATATGCTGCGTACCCCGCTGAACGGCGTTCCCCCGAACGACTGGGACGAGCCCAACCCGGCTCTGCCTTACGAAAGCTCGGCGGCTGCAATCGCGGCCGGCGGCTTTCTCAATTTGAGCGAGCTGGTCGAAGATATGGACTCCTCCAACCAGTATCTTGGCTATGCGAAACACATCCTCAACACACTCCTCAT
>Ga0134094_1002952_pt1 | contig 13384 bp, 8 predicted proteins | sample 5_1taG_FD_94458 | JGI IMG/M metagenome (GOLD analysis project Ga0134094, IMG submission 94458) | Switchgrass degrading microbial communities from high solid loading bioreactors in New Hampshire, USA - 5_19_20_110_A1 metaG | ecosystem: Engineered > Bioreactor > Semi-continuous > Anaerobic >... | reverse complement strand
CATCGACCAGCCGCTTCTGATAGGGGAAGACAAACCGGCGCAGGTGCTTTGGCGAAATCAGCGTTCCGGTTTTGTAGCCCAGGTCATCGCCCAACCAGAGCGCGCCGATGTTGGGCATCTGGGCGACGGTGGTGTAGAGGTTTAACAGCAGATCACCGACTTTCTGAGCGACTGCTTCGACCAGGTCAGGCTGGTCGTGGATCAGCAGCGACAGCGGAGTCAGGCCCATCAGCCAGTTGATATTCTCGAATTGACCGCCCGGGCCGAGATAGATCATCTGCATGCCGTCGGGCAGGTGCTTGCCGATATATTCAATCGCAGAATAGTCGATCTGCTCAGGGGTGGGCCAGGGATAGCGCTCAAAGTCCTCCCAGCTCATGATCATGCCGGCGTTTTCGTCGTCCCATGTGCGCTGGTCGCGCTTCAGTGCAGCGGTGTCTTCAGCGGTGATCTTCTGATATTGCAGCGGAACGCCGGCAGAAACGGTCACGTAGTCATAACCGGTCTGGTACCAGAACTTGATCGTCCGGTCCCAGGCGAGCTGGCGCAGATCTTTCTGGTCGGGGCGCGCGACCGGGATCGGCTCGCCGATCACGGCTTCCATAATTTCACGGTCGGCGAACAGCTCAATCAGGGGCAGGCGCTCCGGCTCGCCCTGGCGCGTCAGCGCTTTACGAAGGTTGTTAAAATCGGGTTTAGGTGTAGGCAGCATTGGTACTCCAGTAAGTTTAATCTTTATCCGTTGGAACGAAAGCAAGGATCGTTCCGGGGAGTTGATCTGTCACCAGCAGAAAGCCGCGTTCATCCAGGCGGGCGATGCCTTCCCAGTTGCGGGGAAGGTATCTTTCTGCCAGTTCGAGCTGCATCGGCGGCGCGTCGACCAGCGAAATGCCGCCGTTTTCGGTCTGCAGTTCTTCAGGGAGCTGAAACTTGACAAGCCGCTCGACGATGATGGTCTGCGCGTGGGTTGGGCCTTTGCCCCACTTCTCCACCAGCGGATCGGTCTTCGGAAGGATTTTAACATCCAGGGGGAAAAAGAAATTCGAGGCCCAAAAACGCCCCTGGTCGTCGGGTTGGGTGACGTCCGTCAGGCGGTATTCGAGCGGCGGCATGTCGAGCGTGGCGACTTCTTCCAGATCCAGGCTGTAGACCCGCGCTCGCGAATTAGGGTAGGCTGCTGCGCCGTTCGCCTCGTAAAAGAGAACCACATGATCATTATAGATCAACAGCGCTTCATTGCTGTAATTTGAGATCTGCACATCCAGAGGGACTTTCACGATCTGGTCTTTGTCCAACCGGAGCGAGGTCAGGTCGTCAGACATCTCGCCGCGCACCAGGTAGCTGGACATTCTTCCAAACAGCCCGGCTTCGATGGCCAGGTAGGCGGTGTTTCCGTGAAAGGCGATGGCTTCAAAACCTTCAAACCCGGCGATGATGGTGTCTAATCCGTCGCTGTCAAAGCGAATTGCCTGCGGAACCAGGGTGCAGCCTGTTTTCCCGTCGATGCAACCGAGAATGTCTTGTTTGGGGATGGAATAAATGGCCCCGTCATCGCCGGCGCACTTGCCCTTTGGATATTGGGGCAGTAAGATCAGGTGATCGCCGTACCAGGTCAGGCCGGAGACTTCGGCTTTTGCCTTCGAGAGCGGCCCTTGCAGCGGGATTTGCGTGACCGCAACTTCCTGCGGAACCGGCCTGGGTTCAACAGCCGTTTGAGGGGCGCAGGCAGCCGCGATTAACGCAAGAATCGAGAAGAAGATCAGGCAGATGCTCTTCTCGATTCTACGGCAGTTGAGAGCCGGTCTCGAATGCCTGTTCATCTTCTCAGGCGGGCGTGACCTCACGCAGGAATTCGCACACAGCTTGCATTGTGGGCTCAAACTGGTCGCGGTGGATGCAGTGCCCCGCGCCGTCGATGCGCACCACACGGATGTTCTTCCATGTGCTGGCAGCGGCTTGTGCGGCATCCGGGCGAATAATTGCGCCGCGCTCAGGGTCAGCGGTGATCAGCAGGACAGGGCAGCGGATATTGCCCGAATATTCACGCCAGTTGGGGCGCATGTTCCCGACGACGCCCAACAAGTTGGGGCTCATCTGGAGCTTCGATTCGACCCACGGGCCAAGCTCATCTTCATGCCAGCCCGGGTTTTCTGCGCGTATCGCCGCTAGAAGCTGCTCGCGAGTGGCCTGTTTCTGCTTCATGATATTGGCGCGCCAGGCTTCAAAGGCTGCTCGCTGATCTTCCGGGCTCGCAGGAGGCGTGAGATTGAACGGGGGATCTTCCAGGATGATCGCGCGGATTTTCTCCGGGTACATCGCAGCAGTGAGATTCGCGGTCTCTGCACCCATCGAATGCCCGAACAGCACGGGTCGGTCGAGCTGCAGGGCATCAATTGCCCCGGCAACGTCGGCTGCGCGGTCTTCAGGCGTGTAACCGGTCTCCGGCGCGTCTGAAAGCCCGTGCCCGCGAGCGTCGAGCATCACGACGTCATATTCGTTTTTCAGTTCGCGCGCTACGCGAACCCAGCACAGGCCGTTGTCGGTAATGCCGTGCAGCATGACGACTGCCGGCCCGCCGCCCGGCGGCGTAGAGCGGTAATAATGGACATTGATCCCGTTTGACGGCACATACCCTTCTTGAAACTCGCTCATTTTATTTCAACGCTCCATTTTGTTGAATTTGACCGTCGCTCATCACCAGAATGCCGTCGACGAACTTATCGACCAGGGCATCATGCGAGGCGACCAGCAGGGTCACGCCTTCATGATCGACAATCTGGCGGAAGAAGCCCAAAATTTCCTGCGCGGTGGTTGAATCCAGCTCGCCTGTCGGCTCATCCGCCAGGATCAGCTTCGGGCGGTTCGCCAGGGCGCGGGCAATGGCCAGGCGCTGCTGCTGGCCGCCTGAAAGCTCGTAAGGGCGGTGGTGGATCCATTTGGTCAGGCCGACCAGCTTCAGGCATTCCATGGTGCGGTCGTGGCGTTCGCGAGTCTTCGCCCCGGCGATGCGCAAGATTAGCTCGACGTTCTCATATGCAGAGAGCGTCGGCAGCAGCCCGAAGGATTGAAAGACAAACCCAACACGCTCGCGGCGCCAGCGAGTCATCTCTTTCTCATTCAGCGTTGAGATGTCCTGCCCGAAGATGCAGACCTTGCCTTTTGTGGGCCGGTCCAGGCCGCCCAGGCAGTTGAGCAGGGTGGTCTTGCCCGAGCCAGAGCGCCCTTTCAAAGCGATGAAGGAGCCGGGCTTTAACTGAAGGTTGACGCCGCGCAGCGCAGCAACCTCCTGAGTCCCGGTCTTATACACGCGCCACAGGTCGACCGTTTCAATTGCGTAGGTTTCTGTCAAGGTGTCTGTCATCATATCTTTATTATCCCTCTGAGTCCTCTTGCTTGCTGGCCCTGCCGGACCGCTTCAGGCGATCGAAAAGGCGCGAGTACACCGGGCGAGGCTTGTTGTCTTTCTTGGATGCAGCCAGCTGCGCTCCCAGTGATTCGGCGGAGACGACATGACCCACCTCGGTCGCCGGACGAATGAGGATGCCTTCGTCGGTCAATTCGAGGGTGACGCGCGACTTGATATTCAGGCGCTGGAGATATTCTTTGGGGATCTGCAGGCGCCCTGCATTATCCAGCACGGTCAGTTCATGCAGCACTTCTTCGACGACGGCGTTTTCGGCTCCGGCGGCTTCGCCCTCGCTGTTTTCTTCAACGCTGCCGTTTTCTTTCACGCGCGTTGCGCGCACCGTCTCGGTTGCCATCTTTCCATCGCGAATGGCGACGACGCGGTGAACGTGCCGGGCGATGGTGGGGTCATGGGAAACAATCAGGATCGTCAGGCCGAAAATGCGGTTGAGGTCCTGGAAGGTTTTGTAGATGGTCAGGGCAGTGTTCGAGTCCAGCTCGCCGGTCGGCTCATCTGCCAGCAGGATCTGCGGCGAGTTTGCCAGGGCAACGGCGATTGCCACGCGCTGCTGCTCGCCGCCCGACATCTCACCCAGGCGATGGCGTCGGCGGTCGGCCAGGCCGACGGCTTCGAGCAGTTCTTCAGCGCGCTTGCGCTTTTGCTTGCTTGAAAGCCCGGCGAGGGTCATTGGCAGCTCGATATTTTCCAGCGCGTTCAGATAGGGAATCAGGTTGCGGCCGCCCTGCTGCCAGACAAACCCAATCCGCGTGCGGCGGTAGGTGTCCAGCTCATTGTCTGAGAGGTTAAGCAGGTCAAGTCCCTCGACCCAAATGCGGCCGGCAGATGGGCGGTCCAGCCCACCGAGGATGTTGAGCAGAGTGGACTTACCGCTGCCGCTCGCGCCGACGATGCCGAGCAGCTCGCCCCGGTTGACGACCAGATCGAGTCCCTGCAGGGCGAAGACTTCCAGTTCTGCGACTTTGTAGATTTTGACCACGTTATCGCAGACGATCGTCGCCGTAGAAGCCGTTGGGGCCGTGCCTGCCCCGGCGTGCGGGACGAGATCAGGTGAAGGCACGAACGCCTCACCCGTTGGCCCGGCGGCTGGGGTGTTGGTTGATTTCTCTTCGTTACCCGATTTTGTCATACCGGAACTCTCTTTCTTTGCAGCATTCATAAGTCAATCGGGTATTTGAGGAAATCGAGCGCTCTCTCAATTACCCGGCGGATATTCAAGTTACACCGTCTCGCCCATTTTAATTGCCTGGAAGATCCGCATGCGGCGAAGCAGAAGCATCAGGGTGGCCAGGGCGACGATGAATAACAGTCCAAACAGCGCGTAAACCCGCATAATCGCGGGCCAGGCGATATACACGACATAAGGCGGAATCTGTGAGGCGGGGTCTGCGCCAATTTGCAGATAAGGGATAAACAGGTTGCTGATCCACACGCCTAAAACTGTGCCGATCAGCCCGCCCATCAAAATCAAGAAGGCCAGTTCGGATGCCAGGAAAATGGTCATTTGCCCGGCAGAGAGCCCGACGGCGCGCAGCACGCCCAGCTCAACAAAGCGGCGCTGATATGAAAGCAGCGCATAGAGCAGGAAGCCAAGAACGGTCAGCAGGGCAGCCGCGGTAAAACCGACCGAGAGCACGCCAAACAGGCCCTGCCGTTCGGGGCGCGACTGTTCAGCGGTGATCAGAGAAGCGGACTCTTTCCATGACATGGTGCGCGCCCCGATGGACAGCGTTGCATCCCGGCTCATTTGATCGATGTCCACCGGTCCGGCAGCTTTCATCCAGACCTGATAGGGATATTCGCCGCCCATCGACATAAAGATGTAATCGAGGTTGCCGACAAACAGCGGCTCTTTGCCAGGGTAATAGGTGGGAAAGAGCTTGAACGTGCCCACGTAGTGAAAATCGACTTCGCGGGAAGTCTGAGAATTGACGATGCGCAGCGTGACGATGTCACCGGGGTTCAGTAGATGCTCCGCCTGAAATTCTTCGGGGACGAGCAGGCCATCAGGGGTGGCTGCAAGGCGGTTCATCAGTTCACCCAGGCTCGCTTCGGCGAAATCAGGCCGCCAGAAGGAGATATTGGGGAAGTTGTAGCGGTCGACGCCCAGCACAATGCCGGTTTTCGTGCTGCTGCCCAGCAGCGCCGTTGCCTGATAGCGCCCAACGCGCGTGACATCTTCGGCGCCAGAGAGCTGCAAGTAATCGGAGACCGGCAGGAAGAACCAGCCGGGAGCGGTTTCTCCGCTCTGAGACTGGCCGAGAAATTCGTTATCGCTCGCAGCAGGCGCAGGGCTTGCGCCAGCGCTCATCTCAGTAGGGCTGTCGCCAAGATCCAAAAAGCTGACATCTGAACCGATCTGATAAAAAATCTGATCGTGCAGATGGTTGTCGAGCGTGCCCGCCAGCGTCGCCGTGAACGCCGAAAGACTGAGCGTCAGAATTAACAGCACCAGCGGCAGGGTGTATGTGGAGGGCGTGCGGGCCAGGTGGCGGGCAGCCATCATCAGGCCTACGCTGCGCGTCCTTGACGCAACCCAGGTGATCGCCGACATGAGCAGCGGCATCACGCGCATGAAGAGCAGCGAAAGCGCAAAAAGCGCCAGCGCCGGGACCATAATCAACAGCGGATTCGAGAATGGGTCGCCGCGCGTGCTGGCGTCCAGGGCGTCGATGCTGCCCTGCTGGCGCAGGAGATAAATGCCATACCCGGCAGGGATCAGCAGAAGAACGTCCAGCCACATGCGCTGCCAGAATGGGGCTTTGAGGCTGCGCGAGCGCTCGCGCTTGTATTGAATGACGTTATCACGCGCCGCGCGGAAGGTGGGCAGCAGGCGGGCCAGCATGGTCAGCAGGATTGCGCCGAGCCCAAAATAAAAGGTTGTCGGCGTCCAGTTGAGGTGAAAATTTGCGGTGGCCGAGAAGTCCAGGAAGCTGCGCGTGCGCCCAATGGCAAGAGCAACCGCCGAACTGATCGGCAGGCTCACCACCAGCGCAACCGCGCCGAGCAGAATGCTCTCGACGACGGCAATCCCGATCATCTGAGCGGTCATCGCGCCGCGCGAGCGCAGCACGGCAATTTCGTTCCGCTGACGCTCGACGGTCATCCCTGAGGTCATGGTGATAAACGCCAGCAGCAGGCCGAAAATCGGGACGCTGAAGGCAAATAACAGCACGGTCAGCAGGTTCGCGGAGCGCTGATACGAATAAAGCGAATCAACCGGCGAGATTGCCAGGCGGATCTTCGGGAGCTGCTGTTCTGCCTGGCGCTGCAAGCTGATGATACGCGCGACCAGAGACATTGCCTGTTCGGGCCGGACTCGCGATCCGTCGGCCAGTTGATACCAGAATGCGCTGTAAACCTCGTTGTTCAGCCGCCCGCTGACCGCCTGGGCAAAGGTCTCCTCAGGGACGATCAGGCGCTCTTTCAACAATTCGGGGCGTATAAACCAGTAATTTTCGGTCGGGTCTTTTGCCTGAAACACGCCGGCAATCCGCACAGGGATGCTGATGGTTGACCGCACCCCGTTGATGACCTGGTTTCTGGCAAATAAGGTATATTCTTCACCCACCTGGAACCCCAGCGTCATTGCCAGTTGTTCGGTGATCATCACATCGATGGTCCCGCTGGTGTCGCTTGACGGTTTGGGGAACTCCCCTTCAATCACATTGATATGATCTTCGAGATCGGAAAGAAAGCTGAAGCTGGACCAGATGAGCGGTTTTTGATCGTTACTAAACTGCTCAACGCTGGATGGGAAAAGGGCCATCGGGTCGGTGGAGAAGTAGCGGACGCTGGTCAAGATGGGCAGTTCGAGAATGGGCCCGGTCTGCTGCTGCAAGAATTGGTCGACTTTCTCAATGTCCTTCCATTCAAGGTTTCCGAGGATGTTGCTGTCATAGGTAAAGAGGAAACTGAACGGTGGATGACTTTTCCCGGAGCTTGCTTCGCCCTCTTCAGCCACACCGCCAACCTGATGAAGAAAAATCTGGTTGTAAACAGAGCTGGCATACAGCGGAACACTCATGCTGAGAGAGATGGCAAAAATCATTCCCAGCGTCGTAGCCAGCGCCATCCAGGGTTGTGAGAGAATGCGCTTGCCAGCGATGATAAATATGGCCCAAAAACGATAAAGAATTCGCATTGATCACCAATCAAATTTTTTGTGAGCGAGCAGATTACATTTGTTCTTGTTCTCTTATAAGTTTGAGCGTTTAACCTCTTGCGTTATAAGGAATTAAGGGATCAAGGACCGATGACTTTCTGTCCGGCTTCGAGGCCCTCAAGGATCTCAACTTTTTCTTCGTTTTGAATGCCAAGGCGAACATCGACGCGGCGCGGCAGGGCGTCGGTTTCGACCACGACAAAATTGCGCCCTTCGAAGGAGCGGATGGCCTGCGGCGGCAGCCAGAGGACATTTTCTTTGCTCTCAAGGATGACGGTCACGTCGACCAGATCACCCAGCCGGAAGCCGCGAATTGCATCGCTGTTGTCAAGTTGAATGCGGGTGGTGTTGTCGACCTGCGCAGAACCGGTTGCACCGCCGCCTGACGCGGTTGTGCTGCTCTTCCCACCGCCGGTTCCGTAAGGATAGGGCAGGCTGCGGATTTTACCCGTCAGTTTCTCACCCGGGCGGTTGGGCAGTTCTACGATCACTTCCATGCCCTCGGCGAGGTCCTGCATTTGGGTCGAAGAGAGAGTCGCGCCGACTTCGAGCTGCGAGTCATCGCCCACGGTGATGAGCGGGGCGAAAGCGCGCACTTCGGAGCCTTCCAGCACGTTGACATTGAGCACTTTACCGTTGATCGGCGAAATGATCTGCGCATCCGAGATGGCGGTGTCCAGGCTCTGCGCGTTCAGTTTGGTCTCTTCAAGGGCGATTTCAGCCAGCTCGACTTCCAATTCGTCCATCTTCATGCGGATGTCGTAACCCTGGACGTAAGACGGCGTTTGGGTTGCTGAGAGCTGCTGCCGGAGCCAGGCCATTTCCAGGTTGATTTCGGCCCGGCGCAGGGTGAGCTCTTGCTGGCGCGCCTGGGCTTCCATATAGTCGAGGGAAACCAGATCAGCCAGCACCTGCCCCTCTGTCACCTCGTCGCCGCTGCGGACATACACATTGCGAACACGCCCGTCTGCACGGAAGAAAAGCGCTTCTTCAACGGCGGGCATGACGCGCGCGCTGAACTTGACCTGCGCGAGGATGTCACCTTGCTGTACGATGTAGGTCGGTTTACTCGCTTGAGCCGGGGTCGGCAAAGGGGTAGGGGTAGCCTCTTCGCTGGCGGCCAGTTCGCCCGGTGTACAGGCTGCAACCAGAATCAGGCCAGCCAATAAGATCAACGTGAAGAAGCTGAGATGAGTTCGCCGCATAAATAGACTCCTTCTTGCTTATAAAGTGGGGATACCAGTACACAGAACAAAACCGGTTTTCGAGTTTCGCTCATGTTCGGTTGTGGGAAAAAAAGGATCAATCTTCGTTCATATCGACAAACTGCCTGTCATACAGCTCGCGATACAGCCCATCCAATTTTATCAGAGAATCATGGGTTCCGCGTTCGACGATCTCTCCATTTTGGATCACGCAGATGATATCGGCATTGCGGATGGTTGAAAGGCGATGGGCAATCACGACGGCTGTGCGCCCCTCGAGCAGGCGTTCGAGGGCTTGCTGGATCAGCGCTTCGGTGACGGTATCGACATTGGCGGTCGCCTCGTCGAGGATGAGGATGCGCGGGTCGGCAAGCACGGCGCGAGCGATACAGATCAACTGTCGCTGGCCTAACGAGAGGTTCACGCCGCCCTCGAGGATGCGCGTCTGGTAGCGTTCTGGCAGCGCGTCGATAAACTCAGCGGCATTCGCCAGCTTAGCAGCCTCGCGCACCTCTTCATCGCTGGCGTCTGGTTTGCCAAAGCGAATGTTGTCGGCGATGGTCCCGGAAAACAGGAAGGGGTCCTGCGGGACGAGGCCGGTCTGGCGGCGCAGCGAGCGCTGGGTGACGGAGCGCACGTCAATTCCGTCGATTTTCACCGCCCCGCCGGTCACGTCATAAAAGCGGGCGATCAGGTTTGCGACAGAGGTCTTCCCTGCGCCGGTTGGGCCGACCAGGGCAAGCGTGCTTCCGGCGGGCAGTTTCAGGTTGATATTGTGCAAGACCTCAGGCGTATCCTCGCGGTAGCGGAAGGAGACATTTTCCAGCTCAATATCGCCGCGAATGGGCGGCATTTCGATCGCTCCCGGCAGGTCGGTGACTTTCGAGGGCGTGTCGAGCAGGCGCAGAACCTGCTCGCCGCCTGCCATTGCGGACTGCATGGTGGTATAGATGCGGGAAAGCTCTTGAATCGGCTGGAAGAAGCGGGTGACGTAGGCCAGAAATGCGACCAGCACGCCCACGGTCAGCGGTTCGCTCGAGAGACCAGCCCGGCCGATTGCCAGACCGCCGAACCACAGTACGATCGCCGTAGCGAGCATGCCCAGCAGGTCGACGGTGGGCAGGAAGATGAAGGAGAGCGACATGGCGTTGATCTGCGCGCGGCGGTTCGCGGCATTGATCTCGCGGAAGCGCTTCTGAGAAGTTGTCTCTTGCGCGAAAGCCTGAATCACGCGCATGCCCGAGAGATCCTCTGCCAGATCGCCGACCACCGCTGCGACTTTGGAGCGCGTCTCGCGGTAAGCGGCGCGGGCGTGGCGGCTGAATAGGTAGGTCGCCAGCACCATCAGCGGAATGACGGCGAAGGTATACAGCGCCAGTTGGGCATTCATGGTCAACATGACGACCACCGTTCCGAACAGCACCAAAAGGTCGCCGATCAAGGTGATCAGGCCCTGCGAAAGCAGGTCGTTGATCTCTGCCACGTCATTGATCACCCGCGAGACGGTCACGCCAACGATGTGCGTGTCGTGATAGACCAGCGAGAGATCCTGGAGGTGGGCAAACAGCCCCGAGCGGAGATTGGTCAACACCCGCTGCCCGACCCAGGCCAGCAGATAGCGCTGCCCGGCAGAGGCGAGATATAACCCGATATAAGAGCCTGCAAGGTAGATCGAGATGCGCGCCAGACCATCCATATCGCCCCCGGTGATATATTGATCGATGGCGACGGACATTAAGTAAGGGATCAGCAGGGTCAGCCCTGTGGCAATCAGCATCAATATAATGGCTGCTGCCATTTGCTTCCAGTACGGCTTCAGGTAAGCCAGCAGGCGGCGCATGACGTGAGGGTTAAAAAAGGCTCCTGCTTCTGCTTTTCCGCCGCTGCCGAATTCAAGCGCGCTGCGCGGCCCCATGCGGAACCCTGGTGTGCCGATGTTAAAGCTCATTGGTTCACTCCTTCAGGCCGAAGCTGGCGTGTAAATACCTCGGCATACAGCGGCGAGGTCTCAAGCAGCTCTTCATGCGTGCCCCGGGCGACCACGCGGCCTTTTTCAAGGACAAGAATCAGGTCTGCCCGGCGAACGGTCGAAAGGCGGTGCGCGATCACAAAGGTGGTCCGCCCTTCCATCAGGCGGTCGAGCGCGCGCTGGATCAGCCGTTCGGTTTCTGTGTCGACCGAAGCCGTCGCATCGTCCAGGATCAAAATGCGCGGGTTGGTGAGCAGCGCGCGGGCCAGGGCAATGCGCTGTTTCTGCCCGCCTGAAAGCGTCACGCCGCGCTCTCCGACGATCGTTTCATATCCGCCAGGCATCTCGATGATGAACTCGTGCGCCTGCGCGGCTTTTGCGGCTTCGATCACTTCTTCTTTCGTCGCATTATGGCGGCCAAAAGCGATATTTTCGAAAATTGTGCCGACAAACAGCGTGGTTTCTTGAAGGACAATGCCAATTTGCGAGCGAAGCGATTGGATGGTCACTTTGCGAATATCGTGCCCATCGATCAGGATGCGCCCGTGCGTGGGGTCATAAAAGCGGGGAATTAAATTGGTGATGGTCGATTTGCCAGACCCGGTTGCGCCCAGCAGCGCGATCACCTGCCCTGGCTTCACGTCGAGATTGATCTGGTCGAGCACGATGTTTGTGCCGCCGTAAGCAAAAGAGACTTCTTCGAATCGCACGCTGCCTTTGATAGGCGGAAGCTCGTAAGCATTCGGGTCGTCTTTCACGTCCGCGACGGCGTCGAGGATCTCGAAAATGCGCCCTGCGGACGAAGCCGCCATGGCAATCGCGGGGATAATATGGCCGAGCTGGCGAATCGGGTTGAACAACTGCCCCAGGTACGTTGAAAATGCGACCAGCTCGCCGATCGTCAGCTCGCCGTTGATCACCAGCGTGCCGCCGTACCAGATGATCATCACCGAGCCGATATTGGCAATTAAATCGAGCAGCGGCGCGTTGACGGACTGGATTCGCGCGCTGGTGTTCGAAAGCTCGAACCAGCGGTTGTTATCTTGCTCAAACCGCTCGATCTCGGCAGGTTCTTGCGCGAATGCTTTGACGGCGCGCGCGCCGCGCAGGTTCTGCTCCAGGCGAGTCGTCAGGACGCCCAACTGATTTTGAATCTCAACCGAGAGCGGGCGCAGGCGTGATCCGAGATACAGCGCGCGCTGCGCCAGCAGCGGCAGCGTGAGCGTGATCAGCAGGGCCAGCTTCGGGTTCATGGTGAACAAAATGACCGCCGTAATTCCTGCCAGAACGACGCCGTCAATGATGCGCAGCGAGGCGCGCCCGGTCAGGAAGCGAATGCGCTCGACATCCTGAATGGCGCGCGATAAGAGCTGGCCCGATTCGGATTGGTCGTGAAACGAAAAGGACAGCAGGGTCAGTTTCGTCTGGATGGCGTTTCGCAAATCATATGCCACCGACTGCGAGGCGATCTCACTCCAGCGGCCCTGGAAGAAGGTCATGATTCCTTTAATAACCGTGAGTCCCAGCAGCGCGGCGATCGATCCGCCCAGCAAATTGAGATTTGGCGCAGCTATTCCGTTCCCAATCCCATTATCGATGATCCAGCCGATAAATCTCGGGATGAGAAGATTAATACCATTGATCAGCGCAACGGCGACGTAAGTTCCGGCGACATATCGCCAATAAGGGATAAGAAATCGGAAACAACGCCAGATTAATTTTGCAGTGGCATCGGGCCGGGATTTCTGCCCGGCCCTGGATGAATGCTTTGTGATAACGGACATGATCCTTTCGCATTAACGTGCAAAGAATAATTTACAGATAAGATCTTGCCCCCAGTTCTATTTTATCACGCTTACCCTTTAACAAAGACGGTCAGGCTCAGGGTGCACAGCGTATTGTCGCCTTGGGTGACCTTCCAGGTCGTTGTATGGTAACCAGGCGTCTCGGGGGCGAGCATATCAATGACGATGGTCGCCGTTTGCCCGCGCCTGACATACCACAGGTCGCGCACATCTTCGCGCTTGTGCATTTTGACGCCGCCGGCAAAGGAATAATCGACGGTGTGCTCCTGCCAGTCGCGGTAGCCGGTATTCTGGATGACCCACCAGGCATCAAAATCAGCGCGAGGTTCGAGCGCCGGGACAGGCGAAACCATAATCACCTGGCAGGGGGTGTACTGCACCAGCTCATTCTGCGGCACCTTGCCGCCGCCGTCGGCATTCTTGAAGGTGTCGACCACGTACTTGCCGGCTCCATCCAGGCGGACGGTGATGTTCTCAACGTCTTTGAGGGCTTCAGGAAGCTGCAAATCGAACTTCACGCTCCCGTCTAGGCCGGTCTGAACCGGGTCGAGGGTGACATAGGCGCTGTAGAAGCGGTCATAAGGGCCGGCGCGCACCGTGAACTTTGTTCTGGCGGGCAAATTTTTCGCCTCAATGGTGGCGGACTGGTTTTTCTTTACCCCCGAAAATACCAGCTCGGGTTGGCGGTTTTCGTCGGGGATCAGCCTGCGCGTGTTGTTGAAGAACCAGTTGTAACCGTAGTAGCCGTCGGCGCTCTCGATGCGAATGCCCAGGATGCGCGTGTCTTTGTATTCTTCGGGGAGCTGGTAGGTGGCT
>Ga0134094_1002948_pt1 | contig 13405 bp, 14 predicted proteins | sample 5_1taG_FD_94458 | JGI IMG/M metagenome (GOLD analysis project Ga0134094, IMG submission 94458) | Switchgrass degrading microbial communities from high solid loading bioreactors in New Hampshire, USA - 5_19_20_110_A1 metaG | ecosystem: Engineered > Bioreactor > Semi-continuous > Anaerobic >... | reverse complement strand
CTTTTCTGACAATCTACTTGTCCTTTATTATATCAGGCTCACTTAGATTTTCGAATTTTTTGTCTTAAATCATGGGTACATTATACTGATAATGAATTACTTGCTTTCTTCATTTTATTCGCCAATTTTAGACAAGCCAATGCAATAATTAGAATTGTCAATGGTATCCTCTCAAAGTATGTTACACTAGCATATTCTGTTGCCTGCTGTACCAAAAATATAACGAAGCCAACTTTAAATACATTTATTGCCTGACGAGATAGTGATATTATTCCCTTATACATAATTAAATTCGGCATATAGTACAAAACAAACCCAATTATTCCTCCTGAAAATAGTAATTCAATATAGTTGTTATGTGAATATGTTTCATATGCATACCTCAAGTATCGAAAACAATCCAATCCATACCCAGTCCATGGTCTTTGCAAAAAGTACTCCCACCCTAAATGTATATAATGTAACCTTGACATTAATGATCCTTCTTCAACTGTTTTTCCTAAAACCGCATTTAACATCGTCTCAAATCTTGAACCGGCAATTGTATAGAGCCAGGGAACATTCATCAATGCACTATAAAGAATAAATAGTACACATACAGAAATAAGTAAATTTTTAGTTCGCTTTTCCGGATAAAGTAGAAACATTAAAAGAGCTGTTCCTAATATAACCATTATTAATCCTTTACGCGATCCTGTTAGCAAAATAATGATAACAAACCATAATGCGCAAAATAAATTTATCATTATATATAATAAATTTCCTTTACTCTTATATAACAATAACGTATATAAACTAATGACATAGGAAAAAGCAGAGATTATCGCAATTGAATTTGCATTATATTCAATAATTATTCCTGCAATAGATAAGTTTGCATTTATTCCTAACCTAGTACTTAAAATGTCTCCCCGTGAAATCAATACTATTAAAAAAGTAAACATAAATGCGGCTTTTACAAAGAGGTTCAATACTCGTTCCATATCGTTTCGAATTATTAAATAACTATACAAAACAAATGCAAAAACCCAGTTGATCATCAACGTTTTTGTCATTTTCATTGAGGTCTCTGCATTGATTGAATAACCTTCGCGAATAAGAAAAAGATTGTATAGAATAAAAGCTATTGAAAAGATAAAGTAATAACTAAAATGGATTTTTCTCCGACCAAGCATAAACAGGTACATAACGCTGCAAAAAAATATAATCCCAGCTTGCCCAATAAAACTGTGGCTAAAGGCAAAACTTGTGAAAAGCATTATAAAAAAGCTAAAATCAACCAGAATTTCAGCATCAGTTCTTTGTGTTTTTGTTGCTAATTCCATCTAAGAAATTCCTCCAAAGTTCTGCTACAACAGCAGAATCTAATTGCTCTCTCACCTTTAAAGCATTTCCCCCTAGTCTTTGTGCAAAATCCTCCGATTCCGCTATCCTGTTCATTGCCTCACACAAAGCCTCATAGTCATTAACAGGAACCAACAACCCATTTTTACCGCTTTCAATAAGTTTTGCAGGTCCTCCTGAAGGACAGTCAGTGGATATGACAGGCATCCCCATTGCCATAGCCTCAATTACAACATTAGGCATGCCTTCATAGTCCGAACTGAGCACAAACATGGCTGCTCCCCGCATCTGTTCCAACAGTTCTTTTGATCTACCAGGAAAACGGTAGGAATTTGAAGGCAAAATACCCGCTGCCATGCTCTCTAGTTCTTTTCTTAAGCTACCTTCGCCATATATCGTCAAAGCATAATCTGGATGTTTCTCATAAAACTTAGCAAAGGCCCGAATCAGTAATGGAAAGTTCTTCTGCTTTTCTAATCTACCTGCACTAACAATTTCTTTGTGCCGTTTACCTTCCCAAGGCTGTGGAATCCTGTCCAAGTCCAATGGATTAGGTAAGATAATGCCTTTTCTTTGTATACTATGGGGAAAGAATTTTGCTGCCTGTTCCGTTTGAAAAATAAATCCGCTGGCAAAAGGATAGAATAATTTACGGGCAATTCTACTCACTTTTTTCCACGGCATAACCCAAGGATTATTTCTTTCAGATACAACCACAGGGATATTGGTGCCCAACATTGCCGGTATCACATAAATTCCAATTTCCTCAGGAAGAGCTAAAACTATATCCGGCTTAACCTTTTTTAGATACCGTCTTACCTCACGGTACTTCAACAGCTTATCAATATAGCCCTTTGGTGATTTCTTACCAATTGCGTATATACTAACTTCTGAAGGGAGATCATAGAAAATCTCCTCATCATCAAGAGTAATAATCGTACAGTTAATCCCGTCCTTTGAAAAACATTTAACCAACTGCGCGATAACCCTTTCCGCACCGCCGGCTTTCATATTTCGTGTTACTATTGCAAGGTGTTTCATTTCAATTCCTCTAGCATTGACAAGTATCGATTTTCTAGTTTTTTTGCCTCAACCTTAATATCATACCCCGCATTTCGTAGAGCCTCACAGGCCTTAATTGAAGCCATCTCACGATCAATATTAGGCATTTTCTCAATTTCATTCGCCCAATACTCAGGCGGTTGTTCTAACGAAACATATTTTAATAGACCGGTAATATTCACTTCTTCTGTGATGTTTTTAGAAACAACACAAGGAAGGCCAGCTGCCTGTGCCTCAATTAGGACAAAAGGTAGCCCTTCATATCGTGACGGCATAACAAAAAGATCTATGGCTTGCAATAAATTTTGTACATCATTTCGACTACCCAAAAACAATAAATAATCATTTAACCCTAATTTACGCACCTTATCCCTAACCTTATTCTTTAGTCTTCCTTCACCAATTAACACCAAACGGTAACTGTTATCCCTCTTTACAAGATTAGCAAAAATATCTATTAGAAACTCGTGATTCTTGGCAATATTAAATATTCCTATGTGGCCTATTACTTTCTTACCACTAAGACCTAATTCATTTCGAACTTTATCCCTTATGTGTTTTTTATAAGAAAACCTATCCAGCTCAATCCCATTTGTTACTATCTCAAAAGGACCATCAAATAACCATTCTCCTGCCTTTTTTGAACAAGCAAATGCATGAGAATAACTATGCATAAATGGCCATTTTAAAAGTCTGTGTAATAACATATGAGCACATGTACTATTATGGCAGTGAGATATACGTACATTAACTCCAGCTTGTTTAGCTGCCAACATTTCGATATATAAGGTTGAACTATTACCATGGGCATGTACAATAGGATAATAATCGTTCTTAATTAGTGTCTTCAACGCATAGTAATAATTAATTGGACTTCTTGTTCTATTCGGTAGCTTATAGATCTTTCCGCCACATTTTTCAACTCGCTCTTTAATATCATCACGTACATCATTCCACACAACAAAATCATAAATAACTTTTTGAGGATCAAAGTGTTTCATATAATTCATAACCATCGAACTTATACCATCTAGCGTTAAAGGTGTTGTCATAATTATTAGAACATGTACTGCCATTTTTCATCTCCTTAAATTAATATAGTCTTCTTTACTATAATGCGCTCTTCATTTGACAAATCTTCTCTATATTTTGATTCTAAAACCAAATATGCTCATTAGTTGGTTCAGGTAACTTTAATAGTTCCCCATATTTTATTAGCATTTCATCATTATAATACGTAAACATCCCCATATTTGGCGAAAAAGTCATTTCGCTAAAGTAAATCTTACCATCAACCTCGTAAAGATCCACTCTCACAAAGGGAAACGGTTTAGATAGTATCTGTGCTATCTCAAGCATTCTATTTAAATATTGGGGTTTAGGGATTTGAACATCGCTTTTCATTGATCCAATAACATAGTCAAGATGATTCCAGTTGTTGTCATAACATTGCAGCTTTAAGCCCCTCTCTCGATTAAAACAAACCAAAGTAAAAGCAGGTTTACCATTAAAGCAATAAAATTTATAATCAATTAACCCTTTGTCGCCCAACTGCTCAAGATATTTTTCGCAAATAATTCGCGGTTTTATCGCATTATAATGCAACTCAAGGGCATAATTACCATATTTGGTTTTCATCCAGTGATTCAATTTTTTTTTGGTTTTCTTCCAGTTTATATGTTTTTTATCTTTGCAGATAATATTGTACGCACAACCATGGTTACACTTAAGCGCAAACTGCTCTGGTAATTGATCAAATGGAATATCATCGACTTTATCATATACTCCAATCAAAGGAACAAGAATTTCTTCCAGACCGCAAGATGCGACATAATTTCTAACCTCATATTTATCGGCTAAGTCCACTACTCGTTGATCTTGCCAGAAAAACTCCAACCAGCACACCTTATCAGCTAAACTTTTAGGGTTATCTAAATCAAGGTACTTCCCTGTAACAAGACGGTACCATGTTTTTTTTGCAGTTATTGCGTTTGTAAACATACATAAGGTATTTATAGTAACTTGCTTTATAAATTTTTTTATTGTTTTTAAACTGTTTTTTACACTTGCTGCTATTGCAATATTACTCATAAACAATACCTCACCTTGTTAACATATATCATATAAGTAATAGGCTAATTTGTTATGCATAATTATCAACGGCATATTTAGTTAAACAGATTTTATTATAGTTCGTACCATTCTTGATAGCTTTTATTTGTTTTATATTTTTTTGTGTTATGCCATTCCTTTGTATTCATAAATCAAATCGCTGCTTTACCATCAAACGCCCGGTCAAGTAGTTCTTTATCATTCACTCTTTTACTAATTTCATATTCATATATTTTGGCATCCACTAAATACCTATACCAATAACACTCTAGGAAATGATATATATACCCTTCCTTACCGTCTAAAAAGCCAAGTCTAAAGTAATAATTATAAACAAACCACATCCACGCCCGAATAAATTTAGGCATTTTGTAGTAAAGTCCAAATTTCATTTTCCTTGTTTTTTGGATTTTCCTGTCTGTATTAATATCCGGTGATGCACCCTGAAGATATGCAATATAATCCTGCATTTCTCTCGTGGCATATAAATTATACTTCCCAATATAATCGCTCAGGTCCTTAAAATCGTAATGCAAAAACTTTTCCTTAAGAGCAATAGACGTGCCTTTTGAAAGGATTGTGTGCGCATCACGCTTTCTATCCTCAATCCTGCCGATACCATTTTTGAAGATCATAAGTTTTCTTTTTTTACTTCCGCCATGTTTTAAGCATTTACCCATAAAAAAGAACCACGCCTCCAAAGTAAAACCATTCACATCATCGTTAGCATGTCGTTCCATCATAATTTTTGCTTCTTCACATAGTTTAGGTGTAAACCTTTCATCGGCATCTAACCGCAATACCCATTTTGTAGTTATATTCGTATTATCCAACGCCCAATTAAACTGTGCTGCATAAAACTCGAAAGGATGAGTATATACATCTGCCCCTAACTCTTTGGCCAATTCAACCGTATTATCAGTACTACCGGAATCAACAACCACTATTCTTTCTGCCAATCCTTTAATTGAGTTTATGCAATCAACAATGTTTATACTTTCGTTTTTTGTTAAAATAATAGCAGTTAAATCAGCCATTCTCATTCTCCTTATTTTTAGCCTTCCGTCACCATGATTGACTCTTGCAAATTCCTAACCCGGTAATTCTCCCGGTACTCCGACATGCTCTTTTCATAGACCAAACTGCCAAAAGCCTTGTTAATAACCCCAACTCGACGTCCCAGCAGCTTTAGCAGCGGATTAAACACTTTGGTCAATCTAATCTTTCTCCCATGCACCTTTGCAATTAAACGCACCAACTCACTGGTCCCCACATACTCCTCATTTTGCGGGAAAAAGATCCCTTGCTCCTCATTGTCTATCATTAAACGAACAAACTCGCATAGATTATCAATGTGTAACATACTCCGCTGGTTTTGTATATTAGGAAAAAAAGGTAAGACCCGCGCCATCTTTGCCAGCTTCGGGTAATTACCCTTCGCACCTTTACCATAAATCATCGGTGGCCTTAAAACAACCACTTTAAACCGTTCATCCTGAAGCTTAATAATTCCTTCCTCCGCCTGCAACTTACTGTCGCCATAAAAGTTGGTCGGCTTCGGTTCAGTGTCAAACGTAATAACCCGTTCCTGGCCAATACTGCTGCTGTCTCCATAAACAATGATGCTGCTCATAAAAATAAACTGTTTCACGCCATCCGCTTTCGCCTTAACTGCGGTCTCAATGGCCAGGTCACGATTGACCTTATAATATAACCCCTCCAACTTTGGATCAGCGGAAACATGGGCAATCCCCGCCACGTGAAAGACCACATCATAGCCAGAGAAAGATTTCTCCCGCCATGCGCCATCAACCATATCAATGGTATCAACCGAATACTGCTCTGCATAACGCTGCAGCCATCGTTCGAAAGAAGTCCCGATATAGCTGTTGGCTCCAGTAATAAGGATCATTTTCCCACTCATCAAAATGCAATCTCCCCGCTTGGCATAAGCCCAACATCCAGGCAACCTACTTTTTCAACGTCCTTGTTTCAACGCTCCTGTGCCACCCTCGACAACCCCGTCGCGCTTTATGACACTGATAATCGTCTTAAAAAAGCACTTCAGATCCATTCCCAGGCCCATCTGGCGGACATATTCCCCGTCCAACCGGGCCTTTTCAGGGATCGGCAGTTCATCCCGGCCGTTAATCTGCGCCCAGCCGGTTAGGCCGGGAACCACGTCATTGGCCCCGTACTTATCCCGCTCGGCAATGAGATCGTCCTGGTTCCACAGGGCCGGTCGGGGACCGACAATGCTCATTTCACCTTTTAGGATATTAAAGATCTGCGGCAGCTCATCCAGGCTGGTCTTCCGCAAAAACCGGCCCACCCGGGTAATGTACGCCTCCGGGTTACTCAGCAGATGCGTCGGTATATCCTTCGGTGTATCTATCCGCATGGTGCGATACTTTAAAATAAAAAACTCCGATTTTCCCTTGCCAATTCGTTTCTGCCGAAAAAACACGGGACCCTTGGAGTCCAGTTTAATCAAAATCGCAATAACAAGCATCAAGGGCCAGAGCAACAACAGCCCCGTAACAGAAAGAATAACATCAATTACCCTTTTCACTTGCGTATACCGCATCCCCAATCCCCCGTATAACAGCCTCTATAGAATCAATGAGGCAGAAAAACTAACGCCCCTCTGCCTCACTACTCCTTTATTAAAATTCATCAATCGGTCATTGGACATTAAACCGGTTCACAGGATATACCTTATATCCGCTCTTTTTAATTTCCGTCAAAAAACCGCTTCGATCCTCTGTTCCATGGACTAAGACCGGTTCTATCCGATCATCTATATCCCTACGTAACTTATATAATAATTTTGCCACATCCAAATAGTCGTCTTTGAGTGAGTCAACAATAACTGCAACATCAATGTCACTATCATCTGTTGCGTTTCCCTTGGCAAAAGAACCGAATAAGATAATCTCTTGGGGATTAATATGCTTGGCAACTAACTCGGCGTACTGTTCAACCCGGCTTATAACTTCGCTTTTATCCATTCGAACAACGCCTCCGTTCTCTTTAAAATCATACTGCAACGTTCTTGATTCAAAGATTTTAGAATTGCCTCTTTATCCACCGGATATCTGGCCCCTACATTCAAAGGAGACAATTCATCAAGTAGATCTTTTTGATCATCACTAAATTCATGATATATATTTGCGATTTTTGCCAGCTTAATAAGTTGGTGAATGTACGGAAGGTTTTCCGGTTCTTTCGCCACAATTACAGCTTTTAATATCTTCTCAATCGCTTGATGACACATAAATGCTACATAAAGATAACGCTTCGTTTCCAACATCGCCTTGGCTGTAGCCAGATCATACTCCGCCATCTCTTGCCAATAAGCTACTTTTTTAAAATCGCTCATTGTCATCCTCACAAAACAACTTAATTTCATTTAAAAACCTTTTCTGTACTGTACATCCATTATTTATGAACCATGTACCAGTTAGCCTGTTGTCGCAATCTCTTCCTGCCACCGCTTGCTCGGGCGGTACTTGGGCACAATCTCTTGAAGCTTGGCCACGATCTTGCCCCGGTCAGCCACAGAGACCCATTTCTCCAGATAAGCTAGGTTCTCCTCAAGATGCCCCCAGTCCACCCCATTGGGCTGGCCCACAAAGATCCGCTGGTGCTTGGTGGCGGTGGTTCCCTCTTCAGCTGTAAGAATCTCTTCATACAGCTTCTCACCAGGGCGAATCCCGCAGCAGGTAATCTCGATATCCACCCCGGGTTCTAGACCGGATAAGCGGATGAGCTCACAGGCCAAGTCGTAAATCTTCACCGGCTCGCCCATGTCCAGGATGAAGACTTCGCCGTTCTCCCCCATAGCCCCTGCCTGGATCACCAAGGAAACCGCTTCCGGAATTGTCATAAAGAACCTGGTCATCTCCGGATGCGTCACCGTCACCGGACCGCCCCGCTCAATCTGCTTCTTAAACAGTTGGATTACACTGCCCCGGCTTCCCAGGACATTGCCAAACCGCACGGCGCAAAACTTCGTCTGGCTTTTCCGTGCTTGATATTGCATCACCATCTCCGCCACCCGCTTGGTGGCGCCCATGACATTTGTGGGGTTGACCGCCTTGTCCGTGGAGATCAAGACAAAACGCTTTACCCCGTACTTGTCCGCAAGTTCCACCAGATTCTTCGTGCCAAAGATGTTATTCTTCACCGCTTCCTCCGGCGCATTCTCCATCAACGGCACATGCTTGTGGGCAGCGGCATGGAAGATCACCGTCGGCCGGTAGTCCCGGAAGACCTGTTCCATCTTAGCCCGATCCCGGATATCGGCGATGATCGGCAGCCGCTTCAACCTCTTACCGTATGTAAAGTTCAGCTCCTGATCAATTTCATAAATGGAGTTTTCGCCGCGCCCCAAAAGCAGGAGGAGCTCCGGATCAAAGCCAGCAATCTGCCGGCAAAGCTCCGATCCGATGGAACCACCCGCCCCCGTTACCAGCACCCGCTCGTCCCGGAGGTAACTGGCAATCTCCGACAGGTCCACCTCCACCGGTTCCCGCCCCAGAAGGTCTTCAATGCGCACCTCCCGGATCTGTTGCAAGGACACCGTCGAATCCGGCAGGTCCGCCAGGGAGGGTACCATCCGGACAGGTATGTTCGTCCCTTGCAACATTTTTATAATCTCCCTCACCAGACCCCGCCGGGCACTGGGAATCGCAAACAAAACCTCATCCGGCCGGTACTTCGCCACCACACTCCGCAGATCCGCAATCCTCCCCACAATGGGAATCCCGTGGAGGGAGCAGAAGAGTTTCCGGGGGTCATCATCCAAAAAGGCAATGGGTTCATAATGGGAGTCGGAGTTCTGCCGCATCTGCATAGCCAGCATCGCCCCAGCCAAACCTGCACCCACAATCAGCACCCGGCGCCGGTTTTTCATCCGTTGCATACCGATTAAATACTGCCGGTAGATCCGGACGGCCAGCCGGATACCACCGATGAAAAAGATCTTCAAAAACCAGGCAATTACAATGACGCTCCTGGGAATATCCACAATATCAATCAAAAAGGCAACCACGATGATCAATGCGGAAGCAGCCGTCACAGCCTTCAATACTTGATACAACTCGGGCAGGCTGGAGTACCGCCACAAACTCCGGTAAAGGCCGAAGAAGGTAAAGAAGACAATATTGACCGCAGAAACAAAGGCTATCATCAACAGCCAGTTTGCCATATATCGTGAAGGAATCCCGGCGCCGTCCAGGCTGAAACGCAGGAAGAAGCCCAAAAACAAGGCAAAGTTCACCGCCAGGATGTCCAAGATCATCATAAACACGGAGTATCTGAATCTGCGCAACCATTTCACCTCCGGTGCAGAAAGAATAAACAACTTATCAGTCACCCAAGACAAGCAACGCTTACCCGTACAATCTCAATTAAGATGCGCCAGCGCCAGTGAGACGCAATATTGGAGAAGCTGGATCAGATTGCTCCGTTTAATCTTGGGGATCTCCACGTTTTCCCCCCGTAAAATCGATTCTGGCCGCACCTTGGTCATCCGGATTGCCGCCTTTTCCCCCAAGATCTCCTTCACCCTCTGGGCGGCCGCAGCCATCTTGACCCGCCGCCGCCTGGGCGAATGCCCGTCCGAGGCAATGATATGCAACAAACCATGGGTCAGCAAATAGTGGGATACCTTGCTCACCTGCTTGCCGAAGTTCCCCAGTAAACTGCCGGAACTAACCTGTGTCAAAGCCCCCAGGTGAATCAGGCGCTCCAGCAATTCCGGCTTTTGCATAATCTCCATGTTACGTTCGGGATGGGCAATGATCGGCCGCACCTCGGCCAGGTTTAACTCGTAGATCACCTGCTCCGTAAAGGCAGGAAGCTGCTGCAACGGCAGTTCCAACAACATGTATTTCCCACCGTCGCCCAGGGTGATAACCTCTCCCCGCTTCAGGCGTTCGGGTAGGTCGGCGCTGACATGAATCTCCCCGCCGGGCAACACTTGGCAATTGATGCCCCTTTCCGCCAGGGCCAGGTTCAACTCCTCCGTCCTGCGGAGGATCTCCTCCCGCCCCGGTCCGGTCAGAATATCATAAATATGCGGTGTACCGACAATGGTTGTAATCCCCTCGTCCACCGCTTGCTTTGCCATTTCAATGCTTTCTTCTATTGTCTGCGCCCCATCATCAAAACCTGGCAGGATATGGGCATGTATATCAATCAAAACCATTCCCCCCAATTTACTATATTGTTTTCCACCTTCACTCCCCAAACCCTGCCATCAGGGGGAAGCTTTAACCATTTCCTCACATAGGACATAATACTCCGCCAAAAAAATGTATCCATAATAATATTATCGGCAAACTCTACTGTAAAATTTAAAACTTATCTTTTCAAACAAACTCGTGGTTAGTATTATATTATACTATATCTAACTCAATTTCTCTATTATATAAACTGCATTTTGACTGATATACACTTTCCATTCAACTTTGTTCTTTTTTAAACAACCTTCAGGTTCTCTTTATGCACGTCAGTGTTTAACTCAGGTTGTTCCAAATAGCCAAAGTGGTTACTTGTAATGGGAACGTATTTTTCAAAGCCGTTAATGTAAAAACAATAGCCATAAGATGTTAACCAAGGCAACTTGCTACTACCAACAGTAGAATCACTTTGGTATAAATTAATTTCATGGCATAATTCCCCAATCTCAGTTTATCTTGAAACATCCGGACCGGCACTTAAATCTCCAGGCAATTACTGGGACTCAATCAAATGTACTATTCCGATGCTTCTAATTGTTGGTTTAAATCTTTTGTTTGTTGGACAAATTCATCATCTATCGCTTTTTTAGTGTAGTTATATACCAACTCTTTATCCAATGCCAACCTTTTCGTTATGTACACTTCACCATTTACTATTTTCCACTTTTCATTATAACGGTCTAATATAATTTTCAGATTTTCTATATTCACCTTTAAGTCGGGAGCATCTTCAAACCCTTCATCCGGATGATTTAAAACCACTGGAACATATTTGACAAACTCTAATTCGTTGGCTAAATTAGTAAAATTATTAACCATCTTTTTGTTCAAGATCCACTTACGCCTAATATAAATCTCGCCATTTATACTTTTCCATTCAACACCATAATCATTTAAAACCCAACCTAGGTTTATTTTATGCTCTTCTGTATTTATTTCTGGTGCTTCTGATAGATTATAACCATAGTTTGTAACAGGTACATACTTTGTATAAGTATTTAAATAAATGAAATGCAGAACATAGCCTGCAATACCGGATACGAGTATTATAAAAACTGTTATAATCCGCTTCTTCACAGTACAATCCTCCAATTCCACTTAATATCTTTATCACCAACACAAAATTTAGTTTCTAAACCATGTTTCCATTTACACTCTAAACGATATTCTCGAGCGTTACCGTGGGTTTGTAATTTTTTAAGAGCTGCATCAGGAATACATCCAAATCCAGGCACTATAGCTTGAAAACCAACATGCCAATCGTATTTATCATGCCATCTATGATAAACTAAACCTTTTACAGTTACAAATTTTCCTTTTATTGTTATCATAAATGAACCTTTTGATGTTAAAGAAGAATCCCCTGAAGCGTAATATAACTCCTCTATACTAAATCCTGCGTTATTATAAGTAATAACTTTATCCCAATGGTCCTCTGTAACCATTTTCTGATCCCCATCTTTCCATACCCTTCTTACCAATTCTAGTATATTGTCTTTTTCTAATTTTGCTAAATTTAAACTTTCTGCTTCTCTTACTTTTCTAAACGAACGTAGCCAGCTTCTTGAAATTGACTTTACACCACCATAACCTTTTATGTAATGTTCCAAATTGCTCGCAGCAACCCAGAATCCCATTGTTCTCGCAGCGGCGATCATTTCTTTAACTTTTGCTTCAATTTCTTCGACTGAACTATTTTCATCAAGTTTGCACTCCCCTATTTTCCTCACCTTTACAGTGGTAACACCCCTTATTCCCTTTCGTTGACCAACATCTCTTGCTACTTCATCATTAACCCTTTCAGTTGTTCGCAGCCTTGTATTTTTTGCACTTAACTTTACATCCTCTGCTGTATCTTTTGCCCTTTCAGCTATTATACTCACCTTTATTCCTCCTCTTAATCTTTATAGGAGTGAATCTGGTGTTGTAATACTATTATTTATTATCCTTTGTTATTAATTTTCTGTCAATTGTATTTTATTATTTTCGTATTTGAAAACCAAAGCCGGCTATTTGCAGCCCAACGCTCGGTTTAAGTCAAGCCTTCAAAGTTATTGCATATATCAAACTCAAAAAACCGCCAGAACACAAAAAAGAAGCTCTAGGCTATGGACCTAAAGCTTCTGGTGAAAAATAGCTCCTGGCAACGACCTACTCTCCCAGCCGGTCGCCCGACAAGTACCATCGGCGCTGAGGGGCTTAACTGCCGTGTTCGGAATGGGAACGGGTGGTTCCCCCTCGCCATAGTCACCAGGAAACATATATTTACTTGTACAAGAAGGACTGCGCCTTCACAACTGCATAGGGAAGTAAACAATTTCAACTAAACCAGCGCATATATGGTCAAGCCCTCGACCGATTAGTACCGGTTGGCTAAACACATTGCTGTGCTTACACCTCCGGCCTATCAACCTGGTCTTCTGCCAGGGGTCTTACCAGCTTACGCTGTGGGAGATCTCATCTTGAGGTTGGCTTCGCGCTTAGATGCCTTCAGCGCTTATCCAATCCGCACATCGCTATCCAGCCGTGCCACTGGCGTGACAACTGGGACACGAGCGGTGCGTCCATCCCGGTCCTCTCGTACTAGGGACAGAGCCTCTCAAATCTCCTCCGCCCGCGGTAGATAGGGACCGAACTGT
>Ga0134094_1002946_pt1 | contig 13410 bp, 13 predicted proteins | sample 5_1taG_FD_94458 | JGI IMG/M metagenome (GOLD analysis project Ga0134094, IMG submission 94458) | Switchgrass degrading microbial communities from high solid loading bioreactors in New Hampshire, USA - 5_19_20_110_A1 metaG | ecosystem: Engineered > Bioreactor > Semi-continuous > Anaerobic >... | reverse complement strand
AGCGGCCCCGGAAACGATCTCCCCGGGATCACGGGACAGATCGCCGCCGGCGCAGTGCTGACCGTTTTCACCACGGGAAGAGGGACGCCCTGCGGCTTTGCGGGGCCGACATTCCGGCTGTCTTCGAATTCTGATTTGGCGAAACGGAAGCCGAGCTGGATCGACTTTGACGCCGGCAGAATTACGAGCATGCGGGAGGAAAAGGAACGCGAAGCGCTCAGGGCGGAGCTCTATGACAAGATCCTTGAGACGGTCAATGGGAAATATTATACACGCAACGAAAAGAACGGGTATTTCCAGATCGGCATTCTGAAGGACGGCGTTACGCTTTAATAGGGGGCGGAGCCGGATACACAGATGTGATTTAAATTTGATAGCATTGAACCGGATTTGAAGAAGCAAAAGTGAAACGAAACGGTGAATGATGGAAATAATAATCGCCATGTATCAGTAAAGGTTGCGAAAAATACGGCACAAAGGCGGCAATGCGGCCTTTTTCGCAAAAAAATTCGCCTTTTCATGCAAATTTAATCTCGAGTTTCCGGTTGGCATGCTCTTTGCATTCGAATATAAATGGTTAATAATTTAACGCTTTAATATTCTCGTTTCGAGTCAATAAACAACGGAGGAAAGTCTTATGCCAAAAAAAGTTGATGTCATGGATGGAAATACTGCGGCAGCGTACATATCATACGCGTTTACCGAAGTTGCCAGCATATTTCCGATCACTCCGTCGTCTCCGATGGCGGAATTGGTGGACGAATGGTCTGCCAAAGGGAAAACGAACATTTTCGGAAAGACGGTCGACGTAGTTGAGATGCAGTCGGAAGGAGGAGCAGCCGGCACGGTGCACGGTTCTCTGCAGGCCGGAGCGCTTACGACGACATATACCGCTTCTCAGGGTCTGCTGCTGATGATTCCGAATATGTACAAGATCGCGGGAGAGCTCCTGCCTGGAGTATTCCATGTTTCAGCCAGAACCTTGTCCGCGCATGCGTTATCGATATTCGGAGATCATTCCGACGTAATGAGCTGCAGAATGACCGGTTTCGCGCTTCTCGCCTCCTCATCACCCCAGGAAGTCATGGATATGGGCGCAGTGGCGCATCTTGCCGCCATCAAAGGCCGGGTTCCCTTCCTGCATTTCTTTGACGGTTTCCGGACGTCCCATTAGGTTCAGAAAATTGATGTCCTGGACTATGAAGATCTGAAGCCTCTTGTGGATTATGAGGCGTTGAAAGCGTTCCGGAAAAATTCTCTGAATCCGGAGCATCCGGCTACCCGCGGAACCACGGTAAGCCCCGACATCTTCTTCCAGACCAGGGAATCCGCCAACTGTTATTTTGAGCGTCTCCCGAAAATCGTGGAAGATTACATGAATGAAATCAACAAGCTGACGGGCAGAAATTATGGTCTCTTCGACTATTACGGCGCACCGGATGCCGAGAGCATCGTCGTAGCCATGGGATCGGTAAGCGATACCATCAAGGATACGGTGGATTACCTCAATAGTCAGGGAAGAAAGGTCGGAGCCATCAACGTCCATCTGTACAGGCCGTTCTCAGCTTCCCATTTCCTTGCCGCCGTTCCGAAGACGGTTAAGAAGATCGCCGTGCTTGACAGGACGAAGGAGCCGGGCGGAATGGGAGAACCCTTATATCAGGACGTTTGCACCGTTTACTATAATGAAGGAATTCCGATGACCATCGTCGGCGGACGCTATGGCTTGTCTTCGAAGGACACGACCCCGGCGCAGATTATTGCGGTCTTCGATAATCTGGAAAAGGATGAGCCGAAGCATAACTTTACCATCGGCATCATCGACGACGTTTATCATACTTCTCTTCCCGTCAAGGATGAGGTCAGCATCCTGCCGAAGAGCATCGTAAGCTGCAAGTTCTGGGGTCTGGGATCCGACGGAACTGTTGGAGCAAACAAGAACTCCACCAAGATTATCGGCGAGAACACGGACATGTATGCCCAGGCATATTTCGTTTACGACTCGAAGAAGTCCGGCGGTTTGACCCAATCCCACCTGCGGTTCGGAAAGGATCCCATCCGGGCTCCGTATCTGGTAAACAGCGCCGATTTTGTCGCCGTTCACAATCCGTCCTATGTGGATAAATATGACCTGGTTAAAGACCTGAAGCCGGGCGGGATATTCCTTCTGAACTTCGCCGGAGGCATCGACGAACTGAACGCGGCTCTGCCGGCGTCCATGAAGAAAGCCCTTGCGCAGAAAAACGCGCAGCTCTATGTGATCGACGCTATCTCCATTGCGAAGGAACTGGGGCTTGGCGGAAGAATCAATACCATTCTGCAGGCGGCGTTCTTCAAGCTCATCGACATCATTCCGCTTGATCTTGCCATCAAGGAGATGAAGGATGCGATCCATAAGACCTATTACGCGAAAAAAGGACAGAAGGTTGTCGAGATGAACTGGGCTTCCATCGACCGGGGTATCAATGATCTCAAGAAGATCGAAATCCCGGCTGAATGGGCTGATCTGGAAGTCGTTGAGACGGAAAGGACCGATGTGCCCGACTTTATCAGAGACGTGGTCATTCCGATGAACCGTCAGGAAGGTGACAATCTCCCCGTTTCCACATTCCTGAAATACAATCTGTTCGACGGAACATGGCATGCTGGAACCACAAAGTATGAAAAGAGAGGCGCTGCCGTTGACGTTCCTGAATGGCAGATCGACAAGTGTATCCAGTGCAACCAGTGCGCATTCGTATGTCCGCACGCTGCGATCAGACCGGTTCTTGTGGATGAAGAAGAGAGCAAGAAAGCGCCGGCCGGATTCGAGACAAAGAAGGCCGTCGGAAAAGGCCTGGAAAAATATTCCTACAGAATCCAGGTATCGCCTCTGGACTGCACCGGCTGCGGAAGCTGTGCGCAGGTCTGCCCGGCAAAGGAAAAAGCTCTCATTATGAAGCCGCTTGCAACGCAGCTTGATCAGGCGGAAAACTGGACCTTCAGCGTGGATGTGGTATCCATCAAGAAGGACGCTTTCAGCGACCAGACAGTAAAGGCATCACAGTTCGCGCAGCCTCTGTTTGAATTCTCCGGAGCTTGCGCCGGCTGCGGCGAGACCCCGTACATCAAGCTGGCGACCCAGCTGTTCGGCGAAAGAATGTATATCACCAACGCCTCCGGCTGCTCCACAGCTTACGGCGGATCCACACCGTCAACCCCGTATACCGTCAATAAATGCGGACACGGACCGTCCTGGGCGATGTCCCTGTTTGAAGACAATGCGGAATACGCATTCGGCTTCCTGCTCGGACATGAAGCGATTCAGAAGCAGCTCATCCAGAAGGCCGAAAGACTGGTGGAACTGAACGTCGTTAAGGAACAGGCTGCGCGTTATGTGGAAGAGTTCGATAATTCAGATACATCAAAGGCAGTATCCTTGGCATTACTGGAAGCATTGGAGAAATATGCACCGAAAAATGACGAGGAAAAGGAGATAAAGGATTTCATTATCCAGAATAGGGAATTCTTATCCAAGAAATCGTTCTGGGCATTCGGCGGTGACGGATGGGCTTATGACATCGGTTACGGCGGCCTGGACCATGTGCTTGCGTCTGGAAAGAATATCAACATGCTGGTTCTGGATACGGAAGTTTACTCCAACACAGGCGGACAATCTTCGAAAGCAACCTCCACAGGCGCTATCGCCAAGTTCTCCGCCGCTGGAAAGAAGGTCAAGAAAAAGGATTTGGGCCTGATGGCAATCAGCTATGGTTATGTCTATGTGGCGCAGGTCGCTATGGGATACGATCAGGCTCAGACATTGAAAGCTTTCAGGGAAGCGGAAGCTTATCCCGGACCGTCTCTGATCATCGCTTACTGCCCCTGCATTGAGCACGGCATAAAAGCGGGAATGGCAAAGAGCCAGGAAGAAATGAAGAAAGCCGTCGAATCCGGATACTGGCACTTATACCGCTACAACCCGCTGCTGAAGGCAGAAGGCAAGAATCCGTTCATCCTGGATTCCAAGGAACCCACCGCGGACCTGAAGGAATTCTTAAGAGGCGAGAACCGTTACGCTTCTCTGGAGCTCACCTTCCCGGAACGTGCCGAAGAATTGCTTGAAAAGGCAGTCAGGGACGCGAAGGAAAGATATGAAACCTATAAGAAACTTGCACAAGGCTGACCCAGTTCATTACATTTTTTCTCCTCATTATATATATAGATTCAGGGTAAGAAAGGAACCACCCTCAAATTACCCGAAAATCGAATTAATATTCGAAAAGCGAACGGACAGAGCTTGCTGTTGCTCTGTCCGTTCGCGTTTAAATTAGATTTTCCTGCTGCCGAAAACCCCGCTTATGGGTTATAATACCCTGGGAGGACGGTTTATGATAATAAAACAAAGCTTCGTCATTTTATCCATGTACTTTTTAGGCACCGTCATTGCGGAAGGGCTTCACATTCCGATTCCAGGAAACGTCCTTGGCTTTGCACTGCTTTTCGCCGCTCTGTGCGGGAAAGCAATCAAGCTGGATCAGGTGGAAAAGGTCAGCAATCAGATTGTAAACAATCTGGCCTTGTTTTTTGTAGTGCCCGTCGTCGGGATCATGGTTCATGCGAATCTTATCAAAGCGCAGTTCCTGAACATATTTGTGCCTTTGATCGCAAGCATCCTGGTCGGCTTGTTCACAGCGGCGAAGGTCACGGAACTGCTGATCGGACGGGAAGAAAGAAAACTTGCATCTGCGGAAAGGAGGGATAGCGGTGGCGGAAATGATCAATGAAATTTTCCGGCTGAGCCCCATATCCGGAATGCTCCTTACAATCGGGTGCTATTGGGTTGGAATGGTCTTTTACGGCAAGACAAACTGGACTTTTTTTCAGCCGGTGATCACAGCCTCTGTTATCATCATTGCTTTTCTTTATTATGCGGAAATACCCTATGATGTCTATTATGAACAGAATGTGATCCTGAACCAGACTCTGCCGCTCACCGCCGTTGCGCTTGCGGTTCCTCTTTATCGCAGTCTGGATATATTGAAGCGGCATGCGCTCCCCATATTGGCGGGAATCGCAGCCGGTACTCTTGCTACCATGGGTGTTCTTCTTGCGGTTTGCAGACTGATGGGAACCGATGAAAGAATTCTGATCACCATGCTTCCAAAAAGCGCCACCAATCCCATTGCCGTTGAAATCGCCGGCATCGTCGGCGGAATACCGTCGCTGACTGCTTCCCTTGTCGTGATTACCGGAATCGTCGGAGGCGTCTGCGGACCCGAACTGCTTAGGCTGATGAGGGTTAAAAACGAAGTGGCAAAGGGGATAGCCATCGGAACAATCAGCCACGCCATCGGTACGGCAAGGGCCTTTAAGGAAAGCGAAGTGCAGGGTTCCATGAGCGGCCTGGCGATCGCTCTGGCGGGAGTCCTGACGGCGCTGCTGACGCCGGCTTTTATATTGCTGTTGTTATAATCGCTGAACCATTTAAAAAATATTATTAAAAGCGCCTCCGAAGTATGAAATCGCGGGAATAAGGAAATAATACTTTCGGAGGTGTTATAAATGCGATTGAATAATAAGAAGCCAAACGACCGGGTAGCTGTCGCGCTTGTCTTATGTTTTTGTGTGGTAGCGATTGCTTCAATATTTACGATGAGGTCAAATTTCAGCCAGTTTGACCTGGATCATGATGATAAGATTAATATCGCCCAGGAGGAGCAGCAGGAGCCGGAAGAGCAGAAGGTAATCGAACCGGTCCCCACCGTTGACAGCACGGTGAAGAAACCGGAACCGGCGGTGGAGAAGCCGCCCGCAAAGAGCCAAAAGAGCGCAACTCCTGCCTTTACGATTCCGGTAGCAGGAGAGGTTTCAAAGGAATTTTCCGTAGAAATACCAATTTATTCCCTTACCTTAGACCAATACATCATTCATAGCGGCATCGACATCCAGGCCCCCGCCGACACTCCGGTTATGGCGGCCGCCGACGGGACTGTCACAAAGGTTTATAATGATGACAAGCTTGGCATTACCATTGAGATAGCTCATGGAAACGGACTTGTAACAAAGTATTCCAATTTAAGCACGACAAAGATGGTTGAAGAAGGGGATGTCGTGGAAAAGGGGCAGGTCATCAGCGGCATCGGAAGCTCCGCCCTGTTTGAAAGTCTGGAGGCCCCGCATTTACATTTTGAAGTATTAAAAGACGGAGTCGCAATTGATCCCAGGAGTTTTATCAAATAAATATCGGAGGGAATTTATTTAGAGCCACAGATTGCCTGAGAAGGGAGTCTGTGGCTTTCTGGACTTTTTGCTCTTTTTGCATTTTTGCTGGCGTTTCGCCGACGCACCCTCTTTCCCAAACCCGGCTTAGGCGGAATAAGCATTTCTGCAGTGAAAATTTCTGCCGGATGCGCTATAATAGGAGAAATAGAATAGAAGAATTAGAGCAGAACAAATAGAACTGAAGAGCTTGGAGGTCTGTATATGGGGGAAATAAAAAAAGTATCGATCATCGGACTGGGCGCGCTGGGCGTCTTATTCGGGAGCCAGATGCGGAAGATATTGCCCGCGCAGGATCTCAGGGTCATTGCGGACGAAGACAGGATCCGGCGCTATCTGCGCGACGGCGTTTACTGCAACGGGGAACGATGCGATTTTCATTATGTCAGACCCGAAGATCCCTGCGAACCCGCGGACTTGCTCATCTTCGCAGTCAAATCCTCCGGCCTGAACGATGCGGTTTCCGAGGCAAAAAACCATGTCGGGCCGGACACTTTAATCCTGTCCGTGATGAACGGCATTTCCAGCGAAGCGATCATAGGCTCGGTCTACGGGTATGAGAAGGTTTTATACTGCGTCGCACAGGGCATGGACGCCGTTAAGGTCGGGAACCGGCTTACATACCATAATCGGGGAATGCTTTGTTTCGGAGAGCAGGAATCCGGCGTGATTTCGGAAAGAATGAAAGCCATTGCCGCTTTCTTCGACCGGGCGGGAATCCCCTATGTCATGAGAACGGACATGAAGAAGTATATGTGGGGGAAATTCATGCTCAACGTCGGCGTGAACCAAACCGCCGCCGTATACGGATGCAATTACAGCGGAGTGCAGCAGGAGGGCGTTTTCAGGGACGTTATGATCCTTGCAATGAGGGAAGTCATCGCCCTTTCGTGGAAAGAGGGGGTTGATCTGACGGAAGAGGATCTGGATTACTGGCTGAGCGTCATCAAGCCCCTGCACCCGGACGGGAAACCTTCCATGCAGCAGGATACCGAAGCGAAGCGCAAAAGCGAGGTCGACCTTTTTGCCGGCACGGTTTTGGCATTGGGGGAAAAGCACGGGATTCCGACCCCGGTCAACCGGATGCTGTACGACAAGATCATCGCTATAGAAAAAAATTTTTAAGACGAATACTAAAGACGGATAAATAGGACAGGTAATTAAGACGGACATTCAAAACGGATAATCAGGATGGATAATTAGGACGGATATCGGAACCGCCGGTTTAAGATCTGGCGGTCCTTGATTTCAGCGCCCAGAATAAAATTGAGGGATTGCGGAAACACCAATTCCGGTGAGAAAGAATAGAATAACCATATAATGAAACGGGAAAGGAATTGGGAAATATGCGTCACTCAAAAAAAATGTGTTTTAACGTCGAAAGAGACAATCACTATCACACAAATGAATATAGTGATTACGGTCCAAGCCCGCTCGTAATCAACATAGAGGAGGCGACCGAGCGGAATCGCAACTTCCGCACCGCCCTATGGACCGGCGATTACTTACAGCTTACGCTGATGAGCATAAGGCCCGGAGGAGACATAGGGCTGGAAATTCACCCCGACGTGGACCAATTTTTAAGAGTCGAAGAAGGCCGCGGACTTGTCAGAATGGGTTATGAAAGGGACAGGATGATTTTTCAGGAGGAGGTCGGCGAGGATTTTGCCATTATAATTCCCGCGGGCACATGGCATAACGTCATCAACACAGGCCGTGAACCCTTGAAATTGTATTCGATTTACGCGCCGCCCCAGCATCCGAGGGGAACGATCCATCAGACCAAGGAAGACGCAATGGCCGCTGAATGAGGCGGAAGGACATAATCCTCAACGATTTTCATCCATGCGTGAATCGACTCCCTGGGAGAAGTCGATGATTTCAGACTGTGAAAACTCAAAGCCGTTATCCATTCCGTCGATGCCGTCGCCTTTTTCGCCCTGCATGGGCATCTTGTTGAAATCTTCCCGGATGGAGGACTCGCTGTCCCCGCCGGGATTCGCATTTTTATGATACGTACCGCCTTTTCCCACGATGGGCTTCCGCGTAAAGGGAGAGAGCGTGCCCGGTTCCAGATGGTATTTTTCAGCGGTGCTGTCGTCAATCGGTTCTTTTTTATTTCCCATGTCTAAATACAGTTCATCCATTTGTGCTATGCCTCCTGTTATGTTTGATGAACTATAGTATGTCCAATGCGCGGGATAATATCGCAGAAAATTTCCCGCTTCCTGCTCGAAAGCCCGCCGGATTTCACCGCCGCTATTCAGCTCAATTTTTCAAGTAATGGAGGTATGCGCATAAAGAATTTATTATAAGAATGGATAAATATGCGCATAATTACAGTTTTATATTGAATAAGATGAATAGCATATCTCATTAATTGAAATTTTCAACAGTCGGCGCAGCCTGGTCTGTAAAAAAGGAGCCCCCGGGAATGATCCCGGGGGTCCTTTGTATTTAGCATAAATCTTTATTCTCCAACTAGTCCGTCTCCGTCCCTATCGTCCATGTACTGATACAGCCAATGGTCACGTGTAATCGGCATTTTAAATCCTGCCGCTTTCGCTTCGGCAATAGAAATTTTCCCGTTGCCATTCGTGTCTATTTTAGAGATGTCATGGCTCCCCGAAGCTGCGGGAACAGAGGCAGCACTTCCGGCCTTTTGGCTTTCGATCAGGGACCTGTTGGCCTCATCCGGATCTATATTATCGAAATCCTCAATAATAACGTTGCCGTTTATCTTGTAAGTATAGTGATAATGACTCGGGATTTGCGTTTCAGTATTCGGATAAGTAATTATCGCTTCAAAATCAGTACATCCGCCGGCATCGCGGATCACCTTTTCCATATAAGCTTGGGCGCCATGACGATTTAAAACGCTGTTTTGCGGCGTGATGTTGTAGGCGTTTGACACCCCGCCGAGGGAGTCTGCGATAATATGGCCTTCATCATAATCCGGGAGCTCGGTGCCGGGAACCTTCGCTTCATCATCATAATATCTTCCATCCGAATTTATCGGCTCCACACTGTCGTTCTGAGGAATAATCTCTTTTGCTACAACTCGAACAAGCTGGCCATATTCATTGGTGAAGGCCCAGTATTCCCGATCTCCAAATCCAATATCTACGGCAGCATTAGGCTCTCTGTGCCCGCTCAGATCACCGCCGTCGACAATAAGCATCCTATATCCGTTAAATAACGATTTATCAATATCTTTAGGATCGTTTTCGTTAGGTCCTAATTGAACTGACCCGGAACCAGGTCCCTCGGCGGGCTCTTCGATCTGGGCAATATCATTGTCAATAGGTTGATCGATATCATCGCCTTCGCCGAATGCCGGGGATATAGCTACGATGACGACGATTAACCAAAACCACCATTTTTTATATAAAACCTTGATAGGTACCGTTCTTTTAGTTTTCATTCTCTTCATAATAAATTGCATCACCTTTCTTGCTGTAATTTTATGATAGTTTTCAATTGAAATTCCCGATAAAGCGGGTGACGTATCAAGTGACTTAATCAGGGACAAATCGGGACAAAATGGACATATTGTAAATAAAATAACTAGCATAAATGCGAAAATAAAAGCCTCGAAAATCAACCTTTTCGAGGCTTGAAATATTGGAGCGGGTGAAGGGAATCGAACCCTCGTGTCCAGCTTGGGAAGCTGGTGTTCTGCCATTGAACTACACCCGCATATATTTGATAGAGGAACACTTATTTATATTAACCTAGTTTCGCCAAAAAATCAAGCTAGTCTTTTTCATTTATTATGCAGTCTTATTTGCTTTACAATATTTTACCAGGTGATAGAATAAAACAGGGAATATGATTGGGAGGTATCGCGTTGGGCATTAGAATCTTCAATATCGGCGGATTTGTTTTGAACAATTATCTGCTGGAAACGCCGGAAGGAATCATCGCCATAGACACCGGATATCCGGGCGTCTTTGAAAGGTTTAAGAGCCGTTTTGAAAAGCATTGGCCGCTTTCCAGGCTGAAATACATTTTTCTGACCCATCATCACGACGACCATGCCGGATTTTTGGGAGATTTGCTGAAAGAAACCAATGCGACCGTCATTCTCCATCCTTTGGCCGAGAAAGCTTTGGAGGCGGGAAAAAGCAACGAGCCGGCCGGAGCGGGCTATTCTTCGCTTCCGGGTTTTATGTTCGGTTTTATAAAAAGAGACTTTCGCTTTCCGCCGGTTCAGGTCGGCGACAGGGCGATTTTCGTTGACTGCAAAAAAGAACAAATTTTTGAGAATATGGGCTTGCCCATACGCATCCTCTTTTTGCCGGGACACACATCCGATTCCATCGGCCTTTACCTGACGGAAACAGGCGAAATCTTTTGCGGCGACGCCGCCATGAACATGCTGATCAGTCCTGCGCGGCATACCATCTGGATCGAAGATGCGGCCGAGTTCGGACGCTCATGGGATAAAATGCTGGCTTTAAAGCCGACTAAGATTTACCCGTCCCACGGCAAGCCGTTTTCTCCGGAAGATTTACGGAAATACCGGCATTTCATGGACGGGCGAAAACTGATAAAAGCCCGGGAAGGGCATTAAACACCGACAGAAAACAGGAGAAATTTACCAATGACAATCACCAACAATATCCATGACACGGCGCTGATCTTTGAAGGCGGAGGAATGCGGGCCAGTTATACCGCGGGATTTGTGAACGTGCTGCTTGAAAATGAGATCTATTTTGACTATGTGGCCGGCATCTCCGCAGGAGCGAGCCACAGCGCCAACTACCTTTCAAGGGACATCGAACGTTCGAAGCGTTCTTTTGTCGAACTGGTCCGTGATCCCAAATTCGGCGGCTGGAAATCCTTTATTAAAGGCGAGGGATATTTCCGCGCGCAATACATTTATGAGGAAACGCATTATCCGGATGGAGCCCTTCCCTTTGATTTCGACACCTTCATGGCGAATCCCGCCCGGCTGCGAATCGGCGCCTTTGACCGGGAAACAGGCGAACTCTTCTATTTTTCCAAGGATGACATCCGTGAGGTGAGCGATCTTATGAAGATCGTTCGTTCCTCCTCTTCCATGCCCATCCTGATGCCTCCTACATATTACAATGGACGCTGGTATTACGACGGCGGCCTGGGGGGCGGAATTCCTCTTGATATCGCCAAAAAGGACGGCATGAAGAAATTCTTTGTGATCCTGACCCGTGAAAAGGGTTACCGGAAGCAGCCGATCCGATATCCCGGGATATACAGGGCCATTTACCGCAAATACCCCAAGGTGGCCGAGGCCTTGCTGAACCGTTATGTGGTCTACAACAAAACCCTTGACGAGCTGGAGGAGCTGGAGCGTGAAGGCAGGGCCTTTCTGGTCTATCCGGAGTCCATGCCCGTATCAAACCGCGAGGTCAATTACTTTAAGCTGGCTGAAAGCTACCGGATGGGTTATGAACAGGGCAGGAGAGATTTGCCGAAATGGGAAAAATTCCTGGCAAAATAGCAAATTAATACGCAAAACGAGACCAGTAGGTACTCGACTATAAATGTGAAGAAACTGTGGATAAGTTGCGGGAATTCATCGGGAGAAAACTACGAATCCTTTTAAATTTCAACGTTTAAAGCCCATAATATTTTCCACAGGGGCATGTGAATATCGGTGTATATAACTTTCCCACAGCATGTGGAAAATGTACGAAAAGCTTAAAAAACGGATATTTGACCTGTTGAAAGCTTGTTTCGCGCACTATAGCCAATAGTTTACATAATATTACAAAATAACAGCGGTCTTTACAAAAGAATACGGCATGTTACAGAATAACGGCAGGATTTCCAAAAGAATGGTTGAACGGCGGCGCATCAGGCGCCGCCGTTTGTTTCGTTTTATGTTATTCCACCGTGATCACGGATACCGGGCAGTTTTCCTCCGCTTCCTTGGCGGCCTCCTCTGCGCCTTCCGGTATCTCGTCCACGATAACCTCCGCCAGTCCGTCGTCAGCCATTTGAAATACTTCCGGACAGATTGACGGGCAGAGCCCGCAGGCAATGCAGCCGGAACGATCGATTTTTGCTTTCATGATACTCCCTCCTGATATATCTCTATGAGTATTATGCCGCCGATTCGGTATAATCATTCATTTGCGATTCACTGTTTTGGCGGATTCGGTGAGGCGTCCGCTTTCCCGTCTAAAAGACCACGGTCAGCATGAATTTCATCCGCTCCGGCGCGAAGACTGCATGCGGCACTTCCGCGGGCATCAGAATGGATTCCCCCGCTTTAACGCTGTACTTTTGGTCGCCGATGTTGATTTCGGCCCGGCCTTCCAGCACATGAACCAAAGCGTCGCCGTGGGAAGAATGAGTGCTGATCTCTTCTCCTGCGTCGAAAGAAAACAGGGTCAGGCTTACGTGAGGATTCTGGACGAAAGTTTTGCTGACAACCTGGCCTTCCTGCCAGGTTACCAGATCCGCCAGCTTCTGCACCTTTGCCGCCTCGATATTTTTCATGATCTTATTGCTCATTTCCATCCCTTCTTTCTTTATGAATTCCTTCCCTGTCATCTGTTGTTATTCTTTTCCTATCTGAGAGAATCATACCATGAACTGCAAAGCTAAATAAGTTGCAATTGCAACTTATTCAAAAATTTTTCCTTTTCAAAGGAAAAGGACTGGATATTTTGTATGCTTTATGTTAAGATTGTCTGGAATTGAATAATCGGAGCTATTGTGAATGAATAGGGACGGTCATGTGGTGGGGCTGATTGTATCCTACACCCCAAGTAATCGATTCTTATTTTTTTTGTTGTTCTGATGAGGTGAAAAGGTCATGACCAAATTTATCTTTGTTACGGGAGGCGTTGTTTCGGGTCTGGGAAAAGGAATAACCGCAGCCTCTCTGGGCAGACTGCTTAAGGCCAGAGGCTTCAAGGTTGCGGCGCAGAAGCTGGATCCTTATATCAACGTTGACCCGGGAACCATGAGTCCGTTTCAGCACGGAGAAGTCTTCGTAACGGAGGACGGAGCGGAAACCGATCTGGACCTCGGACATTACGAACGATTTATTGATGAGGACCTGAATCAGTATTCAAACCTTACGACGGGCAAGGTTTACTGGAACGTTCTAACCAAGGAACGGGCGGGAGAATATCTGGGCAGCACGGTTCAGGT